>Ga0114959_10000604_pt1 | contig 34008 bp, 41 predicted proteins | sample C_130625_EF_Meta_FD_87317 | JGI IMG/M metagenome (GOLD analysis project Ga0114959, IMG submission 87317) | Freshwater microbial communities from Lake Croche, Canada to study carbon cycling - C_130625_EF_MetaG | ecosystem: Environmental > Aquatic > Freshwater > Lake | place: Lake Croche, Canada... | reverse complement strand
CTATTTTTAATACTGTGCTGTTTTGCCCTGGCAATACAGGCTGTTTAAACCGGTAATTATTGCCGCAGAAGTAGGGGTTTTGATATCCCTTCATGCCATGTCGTTTAAAACGACAGTCTAGGAGCAGAGTCAGACATCCTAAGGCCCTGGTTCGATTCCGCCCCGGGCCACCAAACTTAATAATGCCCTGCTATTTGCGGGGCATTTCTATTTCGATATGCAAAATTACATAATGAAAACGAGCTTATTGATGAATTTTATTACTGAGAAGCATTTTTCTCCGAATGGGAATTTTCCCAATTACGAACTAATAATCTTGCCACGTTCTTATCGGTAGTTTTGATATTTCTATTCTTCAGGTTTAAATCAAATGTAAGCGAAATGCGGACTTGATTCGAATCATTTCTTCTTACTTCATGCATTACATAAGCGGGGAAGAATACCATTTTTCCCTCTTTAGGGGTAATGTCAATAATCTTCGCTGATCCATTTTGAGGATCTACAGCAACATCCTGCGTATCAATTAAAACTAAATTTCCACAATCATCTGGAGTATTTAAATAATATGTGCCAGTTAAAATAGCATTAGGGTGAACATGCATCTGATAAAACTCTCCAGGAGGCTGAATGGTCAGCCAAGCCGAAGTAAACTCATAGGGGATATCTTCAGTTGTTAATGGATATGATTGGCTAGTAAATCGCACAAAATGATCGTTCATCATTTGTAAAATTTTAGTTTTGAAAGTTGAAAATATTGGCGCATCATACTCAACTAAATCACGGGGGCTAATTAGTTCATCGTCAATATTTTTATAGAATAAAAATATTTCATCAAAGAGCTTTTTATTAAAAGCTGAATCGAAGCCAGTGTTTATCTCCCAAATTGGAGATAAACACCAATTACTAACAGCAGGTGAATCGTTATAATTAACCAGCCCTTGATTTTGATGATTAGCATTCATTTATTAAAATTTTAAATAAGATTTAGCATTTGCGACGTAATTATTTTCAAAGAAACTTTAAATCACCTACGGGGAGAGATCGCAAGAGCATTTTTCCTTTTCATTTTTTTAAAAAAAATCGTTTAATTAAATTTGATATTTAATTAAACATAATTTAAGTGGATATTATTAGTAGAATAAGTGCCACACATTATAACATTCAATTCCATGTCCCTGTAAAGTGATTCTGCGAAAGCAATGACGTTTAGTATTGAAAATCCTTGTGTCGGTGGTTCGATTCCGCCCCGGGCCACCAAGAATCTCTATAGCCCACTTGTTGGGCTATTTTCTTTTGAGCTGAGACGGGTTAGAGGTTATTGGTTCGGATATTACCAGTATGGCCCTTCCTTTAAAAAGGCGGTCGTGTAGAGGAGAATTTTTCGAGCACATATTTGGTGCATTACTTGAGCAATTTGCTCGACATATGTATTTAACATCACATTTATCTCTGAGGTAGTTACCAAATACAAATATCCAAAATATGTTAAATTTGTTTTTTTAATTTTAAATAAACTCACATCATGATAAAAAATTCTCTAAAGTTAATTTGTCTATCTATCACAGCCATTCTTGTAGTTAATGGATGCTCTTCAACAGTAAGTCGTCAAGCTGGCCAAAGTAGGCCAGCACAGGCAATCATTACGCCTAGCAATCCTCTTGGCAACATAGTTATTACTTATTCAGATGAGGCTCAAAAGAAGCTGTCAGATAACGCAGCTTTTAGCGATAAAGATCTTAAGCTTCAGTTGCAAAAAACGCTATCAGCTGCAAAATTAGTCTCTTCTAATGTAAACCCTAAACAGCCCACCCTATTTGTTAATGTCACAAACGTACGTATTAGGTCGGTTACGAACAGATTAATGCTTGGATTCTTGTCAGGTTCCGATTATGTTCAGGGCGATGTCACAGTAAAAGACGCATCAGGACAAACCTTAGACACTTTCAAAATTTCCACTGACCATTATGAAAGTTTCGTAGTTGGGACTACTAATGTTTTAAGCTGGATATATGAAACATTTGCAGGCGACACGCTTAAAGAGCTCAAAAACGAAGCTGTAGTAAAAAAATAATTAGTTAGAGACGCTAAAGATTAGGTAACCTAGATCCTGGTTCGATTCCGCCCCGAGCCACCAAGAATCTCAATAGCCTACTTTTGGACTATTTTCTTTTGGTTTTTTATCCTTGTATGGGCGGCTCAATTTCGCCTCATCCCAACAAGAAATGCCAAAAAATTTGAGAAAGATTGAGTCAGTAGACTCAAGACTATGATACTTTAATTCATGACAAATTAACCGCCGGCTAAAATAGGACCAGCATGAGAAATTCCAAATTAATTACTATAGTTATATTCATCTTTTTGGTTCTACTTTTGATCGGGGTAGCCATTTCAATACCGAAATCTTTGCAAATAAAGGCAATAGGAATTGCCGCCCCTTATGCAGGTTCAGCGTGGCGGCAGGATGCTGAAAAATTGCATGAGCAATTAACAAAAAAAAATATCCAATCAAAGCTTATAGAGATGCCCAGTGGAATTAATGCAGTGAAGCCTGTGAGCGATCCAAAGTCTGGCATTGATGTAGCGCAGCTTCATAGCTTTTTTTTATCCGGGCAAGAGTCTACAACTGTTTATTCTTTGGGTGCTATAGGCTATGATCCCTTCTGGATTTTTTATAACGAAAAGTTGGCGGGTAACCCATCAAGTCTTCAAGATATAGTCAAACAGAAAGTGATTATTGGACCAAAAGAAAGTGGTTCTTATGCCCTTACAAAAAAAATGCTTGCTTTAAATGGTATCAACATAGAAGAAAACTCTAATTTTGTTTCTGTACCATTTGATGAGGGCGCGGAACGGTTCATAACAGGCAAAGCAGGCGTCGCCATTTTTGGAGCCCCATTTTATGATCCAAATATATTAAAGTTTTTTAACGCTGGCTTTAAGCTTTTTGAGGTACCAAACGCCCAGAACTATAAAACTAAGTCTGACTTTATAGAGCTCACCTTGCCCGCAGGATCTATGGACATCAATGGATCAATGCCGGAAAAAGATACTAAATTATTAGCCACTACTAATGTCTTAGTTGTAAAAAGAGACTTACGTCCCTCCTTGCAGCTTGCTGTATTGATGACAGTAGAAGATCTGATTAAAGCAAATCCATACAAATATGATGGCATGGTTATAAGATTTCCCTCTCCGATGAGCGATTCTTCCTTGGAGACCAGTCCCGTTGCCAAGAAATACTACGCAGATGGGCCGCCGCTGCTGATAAAGCTTTTCCCGGCTTTATTGCCTTATTGGCCTTTCTAGTAAATAAGGCACAAAATAATACTTGTGTCGGTGGTTCGAATTCGCCCCAGGCCACCAAACTCAAATAATGCCCTGCTTCGTGCGGGGCATTTTCTTTTAGTCGAGCGGATGAGATGGCCGCTTGACAAAGCGTACGCTTTTACGTACTATATTGAAAAGGAGTGAAATCATGACCACATTAACCGCAAGCAAAGCTCGAGCAGGTCTATACCGTTTGATTGATCAAGCGGCAGAGTCGCATAAGCCAATAGTTATTTCTGGTAAGCGAGCAAATGCTGTTTTAGTTTCTGAAGAAGACTGGAGCGCTATTCAGGAGACGCTTTATCTATTGGCAATTCCAGGAATGCGTGAGTCAATCAAAGACGCTATGGCTGAGCCTATTACTAAAAGTAAAAGGGCATTGAAGTGGTGACTTGGAATTTAGCTTATTCCAAATATGCCATTAAGGACGCTAAAAAACTATCTGCCGCAGGCCTTAAAGATAAAGCTCAGGTTTTATTGCATATTTTAGAAGTAGATCCTCTCCAAAATCCGCCGCCCTATGAGAAGTTAGTTGGCGACCTAAAGGGGGCTTACTCACGCAGAATTAATATTCAACATCGCTTAGTTTATGAAATTTTCCGTAAGGAGAAGACAGTTCGAATCTTAAGAATGTGGACTCACTACGAATAAAGTGGGTATTAGTCTAAGTGCGAATGCAGGCATCCTGTAGCCCTGTTCGATTCCGCCCCAGGCCACCAAGAATGACCAAAACCACCTTCGGGTGGTTTTTTACTTCTGGGATGCTATTCTTAAAAATAAGCAATAAATCGTGGAGGCAAGATGAAATTAATTAAAAATCTCTGTGTGCAAAGCTTTCCAGACTGGCATCAAATGAGTCAGCAAACACTTGATGATTCATATGACAATCACAAGGCTGTTCCTGAGAGTGCAGCAATATTTAATGATTGGATTGAGAGAAGTAAAACCTTTAGATCTGCGCACTCTCAATATTTGGACATACCTTATGGCTCTCTTGACCGTGAAAAAATAGATTATTACTCTGCTGGACCCAATACACCTTTGGTGATATTTATTCATGGTGGATTTTGGCAGCAATATTCTAAAAATAATTTTGCTTTTCTGGCAGAAAGTTATCTTAAAGAGGGTATCAGTATAGCCATGGTGGACTATCCATTAGCGCCTCAGGCAAATATGGATCAAATAGTTGCCTCTTGTGCAAATGCAGTTCGATTTATTGGCCAACATATTTCAGAATGGGGTGGCAATCCAAAGAATGTAGTTTTATCTGGCTGGTCTGCAGGCGGGCATTTATGTGTCACCTCTATGAATGAGATGAAAGTAAAGGCAGTGGTTCCTATCAGCGGTATTTTTGAATTAGAGCCTTTAATTGGGTCATTTGTTAACAAAAATCTTCAAATGGATTTGGCGATTGCCAAAAGAAATTCACCTATATTGAATTTACCAACAGGCAAAACCCCAATGTACTTATTTGTTGGCGGTAATGAGTTAAGTGAGATGCGTCGACAGTCGTATGATTTTGCCGAAAAATTGAAAGCAAGTAACTATCCCGTTGAATTAGTGGACATTCCAGGAAAAAACCACTTCACAATGCTCGAGCAATTTGAATTTCCAAAAGGAGTCATCCATAGCCGCATAGTTTCGGTACTGAAACAGTAGGACTGAGCTTCCTGAGCCCTGGTCAATTCCACTCTGGGGCACCAGGAAACTCAGAAACCACCTTCGGGTAGTTTTTTGTTACGCTACTGTAATGAAGAAAAATGTTGACTTAAAACTGCTCCTTATTATCTTGACCATATTCTGCATGAACTCCTTTGCAGGGCCGGATCCTATTAATATGCCTGAGCTAACTACGGCTAAATTAAATCTTGAATGTAATAGGCTTTTGGTGGGCAAAACGGAAGAAGCAAGTTTTAATCAAGGATTGTGCGTTGGGATAATCTTGGGGGTTGAAGACAATGCTCATTACGATAAAAAAATCTGCATTCCGAATAATATAAATATTAGGGATAGGCTGATAGTTGTAAAGAATTATGTTGAAACTCAGCCCAAGAGATTGAAAGAGGCATATGCATCTTTGGTCTTTGATGCTCTAGCTCAAAAGTGGCCGTGCTCACCTAAGTAATATGAAGCACCCTTGGCCCCGCTCAATTTCACTCCGAGCCACCAAGAAACACCAAAACCACCCTCAGGTGGTTTTTTCTTTTATGGGTATTATTAGGACACTCATTTCTAGGAAGAAAAATGCTCAAGCTCTACTATCACCCATCACCCAATCCAGCAAAAGTAGCCCTTTATTTGGAAGAGACCAATACGCCTTACGAAATCATTGTGACCGATACCCGCAAGGGTGATCAACATAAACCCGAATTTAGGGAAATCAATCCTAATGGAAAGACACCTGCTTTAGTTGATGGCGATATTAAGGTATTTGATAGCAATGCCATCATGCTCTACTTGGGTGAAAAGATTGGCAAGTTTATGCCAGCAAATACGCCAAAGGCGCATGCTGAGCTGTATTCATGGCTCATGTTTGTTGCTACTGGTATTGGCCCTTACTGCGGTCAAGCTGTTCATTTCAAGCATTTTGCCCCAGAGCCAAAAGAATATGCGGTCAATCGCTATGACTTTGAAGCATGGCGTCATTGGTTGTTAATAGAAGAGCGTCTTGCTAAACAGCCCTATATGCTCAGCGAATACAGCATTGTGGATATGTCTGTTTGGGGTTGGGCCAGGGTAATTCCTTTTGTACTAGGCGATAAGGCATGGGAAAGGTTACCTAATGTGAAACGCCTTTTAGATGAAATTAATGCTAAGCCAAGCGCACAAGCTGTTGAGGCGATTAAGACTAGGTTTACTTTTAAGACAGAGGTTGATGAAGACTCCAGAAGGAATCTTTTTCCAAGTAATGAACGACTCAAGAAATAAAATTTAAGGAGATATTTAGATGCCATTTGTCAGAATCGATTTGAGTAAAAAACATCCAGAAGGCTTTGCTCAGAGAGTAGGCGAGATTGTTTATGAAGTGATGACAGGCCACATTAATGTACCTAAAGATGATAAGTTTCAAGTCATTACTAAGCACGAAAGTCATGAGCTAGTAATGCCTAAAAGTTATTTAGGCATTGAGTATTCAGAAGACATCATTTTTATACAGGTGACTTTAAATGAGGGTAGGACCACTGAGCTGAAGAAAAAGTTCTACAAAGCCATTTGTGAGGGTTTGGTTGAAAAGCTCAAAGTCAGGCCTCAGGACATCTTTATTAATTTAGTTGAAGTGAGTAAAGAAAACTGGTCATTTGGTAATGGCGAGATGCAATACGCACCAAAGGATTGAATATCAGACCTTGGTTCGAACCTCGCAAGCCACCAAGAAACACCAAAACCACCTTCGGGTGGTTTTTTCATTTGTGCTGATTGCTTAGGCGTGTTACTGTAAATCAATCTATTGATAAAGGTTAAAAATGTTGATTCAAAAAATGAAGATATTTTTAACCCCATTTTGCGAAGCAACGCCTGCTTGCCTGCTCGTTATGGTCCAAGGCAATATTTGGTTGGCAACCATAGGGCACCTTCAAAAGGCAGTAGAGACAGGATTTATAACTGGTGTTGGTGTCCTTATTCTTTCGCTTTTTACTCATCAATGGTTTAGCAATAAATATCTTGTAGCTGGGATTACAGGTAGCATGTGCTTTATTGCTGACTTATTGATACACCCAACACACTTCGGTAGTTACACAACAGAAGCAATTGTGACTGGAGTTGTTACCGCTATTATTTCTTTAGCGGCAAACTTTGTAGGCAAGAAACTTTTCATACATGGAAGAGCCAGGTTTACTAAAGGGCAAATAAAGGATTGAGCATTTTAGGCCCAGATTCGATCCTACCCCAGACCAATTAATAGCCCACTTGCTGTACTAAGCTGTTTTAGATCCCTAGAAAAAGAGGATTTTTTACAACTGTCTACCGTTATCTGATATATCCTCCCATTAATATTCTTATTTTTTGATAAATAGAGCAATCTAATGAACTCATATTCCTACCTAAAGCTGATTATTAGAGATGAATTAATTGCATTCAGAGATGAATTCAAGGAGGCCAGAGTATTTCTTTTAATAATCTTAGTTTGTTTTATAGGGCTCTTTGTTTATTTAGATCCCTTTCCCGATAGAAAGGTTGATATTGCAGCTAACTATTCTGGATCGACTTGGAATGAATTTGCGAACATACTTGGCAAGCAATTGAAGGAGCGGGGTATCAGTTTTTCCCTAGTTGATACCCAGGGTGCTGTAGATAATGTTTTAAATATAGAGAGCGGTACCAAAAACGCCAATGCAAATACTGGCTTTACTTATGGTGTTGCCTTAAGTGAGCAAGAGGCTAAGGGAGTTTATTCTCTAGGAAGTCTGTGGCCAGAACCGGTTTGGATATTTTATAAAAAAAATAAAATTGGGAAAATCGACACAATCAAAGAATTATCTCTTTATAGGGTTGGCATTGGACCCATTAAGAGCGGAACCTACGCAATTTCAAAAAAGTTATTTGGTATTTATGGGGTCGATATTGAAAAAAACAAAAACTTTCAGGCTGATGGTTTTCTAGAGACAGAAGCAAAATTTCTTAAGGGCGATATTGATGCTCTGGTAGTGGTTTCAAGTTATTTAGACCCTACTGTGCAGAAATTGATTCGTCAACCAGGAGTAGTACTTTATAGTTTTAAAGAGATAGATGCCTTTGTGAAGAACTTTAATAGCTTTCAAGCTCTCAACTTGCCGGCTGGGGCATTTGATCTAATTAAGCATATTCCTAACCAAGATGTTCAATTGATTGCAACTACAACAAGCCTGGTCGTCAAAAAAAATATGCATCCAGATCTTCAGCTGGCGTTACTAATGTCAGCAAAAGACCTAATTCATAGCTCTTCAAGGTTGTTTTTTGCAAAGAGAAATGAATACCCAGCTTATGTGGATCCTACTATTCCTATTAGCCCAGTTGCTCAGCGGTTTTATGATTATGGACCGCCACACGCGATGCGTTACTTTCCATTTTGGGCCGCCGGATTTATTGATAGGGCATGGCTTTTGATCCTTACCTTATTTGCAATCATTTACCCTACATCAAAGATAAGTTTTCATTTGCGTAAGTTTCGCTTTATTAAAAAAGAACGCGCTCATTACGAGCGATTATTGGAGATAGAACAATTTCTATATTCTGGAAAAGAAACGCTCTCTTTGCAACAAAAAGAAGAAATACTTGAGGAATTAGATTTGATAATTAGCTCAGCAATTAAGGAGGGTGTGCCAGTTGGCGATGAGTCGACCCATTTTGCTTTTTTAAATGCTATTAATTTGTTAAGGCAAAAGATAGGCGAAAAATAGTAAGACGCGGTTTAGGATAAGTTATGAGCTTATTGTTTTATAGTTAAAGTATTCTATTAAAGACTGCCTTACCCGAGCTTTAGTATTTAAAAATTCTTATGTCACCAGTTCGATTCCGCCCTAGGCCATTTAGAAATACCAAAACCACCGTTGGGCGTGTTTTTCATTTGGCACTACCTGTAGTGAGGGATTATTAGTGTTGTCTGTGTTAATTTAGATACTTCTATATATTAGGTCTATATGACTCAGTTGATTGAATTAACTTATGTGAGCGAGCCCGCTCAAGAGATGTCCTTTCTAGGCTTGATGCGCTTGCTTTATCACTCCTATTTAAGAAATGCGAGCGCGGGGGTTACAGGTGCTTTGATTTTTGAAAATAATCGCTTTGGCCAAGTTATTGAAGGCCCGAGGGCTCAGATTGAGGATTTATGGGAAAAAATTCAAAAAGATACTAGGCATAAAAACATACACCTTGTGGAGTCAAGGCCAATTGAGCATAGAAGCTTTAGTAAGTGGACCATGGTTTTTCAGGGTAGTGAAGAAGTAGCTAAAAAATTACCTGAAATAGCAGCAGCCGTTGAGGATGTGAATTTTCCTGCCGGACATCCTCTCCTAGTCGCCTTGAGAGATCTAAAATAGTCTATTACCTTCATTTGGCAAAACCACGATAGCCCACTTATTGGGCTATTTTCTTTTAGGGCTTGCTAGGGTTAGCCATCATTTCTCTTGGGCATTCCCATAAATCCTCCCTTAAAAGTACGCTTATGTTCGATGTGATTTTATAAGAGTAGTAATATTTAAATCAATGAAATACGCAAATGAAATATTCTTCCTTGTTTTTGCTCTGATCCTATGGGGATTACTTTTCGGCTCAAGATTTATATTAAAGTCGATTAATGTCAGCCAATCTGAAAAACTTTGGCTTACTGCCCTCACCCTTACTGCTACTTCATTTACGCTCTTCGCATTAGCGCCAACAATATCCTTAACTTTGCTTACATTAGCAAACACGTGTTTTATTGCGAGCTTTATCTACTTTGGATTATTTTGCCGCTCTCTTAATGGCTCGATTTCAAAAAATGTGAATATTTTTGTTGTTGCGGGATTGTTAGTTTTCGCCGCTTTATTTGAACATTTACGACAGAGGGGATTGTTTATTGAAAGGGTTGGTCTAGTTAGTCTTGTTGGAGCCTCTTGCTTTATTTGGGAGCTCAGGGAGTTAAGTCGACTTAAGGGAGTTGGCTCTACCCAGCTAAGGTTTTTGGTTTACACCATTGCTACCGAGCTGGCTCTTACCGCTGCTAGGTTAGTAGCTTTGTATATTGATGGGGGGTTGACTACTCCTAACTTATACCAAGAAGGTGTAATGAGCGCGTCAATTAGATGGGCATGGCTAGGCATTTCCATCTTATCTTATGTGGCAGTCCTTGGATACTGGTTGGAAAAGCTAAGCATTGAAAATGTTCAAGTCGCTGGCGAAAATGAAAAAATTAATGGGCTCTTAAAAGAAAAAGAGCGCCTTATCTATGGACTACTGAAAGCAAACAAGACGGCAGCCACTGGTGCTCTGTCAGCATCTATTGCCCATGAACTCAATCAGCCTCTTGGGGCGTCTAATCTCAACATCCAGTTTCTGAAAATGAAACTAGAAAAAGGGGTCATCAATCCGGAGTTGGGTAAGGAGATTTTAGATTCTCTTGAGGCAGATAACCATCGTGCCGCGACGATTGTCAAATCACTCAGATCAATATTTTCCGAAAGTAATTCAAGTGCCGAAGAAGTTCAATTGGGAAATTTGATATCTAAAGTATTGGATATTGTTACGCCAGAACTTAAGTCGAGGAATATTCAAATGCAACTTCGAGTTGATGATCTACTAGTGCTTAAGGTCAATCCAGCTGAAATAGAGCAAGTGATATTAAACCTGATTAATAACGCCTTACAGGCTTTGGCTAACTCGGGAACATTACAGCGTCGTATCACTATAGAGGCTACTAAATATAATAAGTTGATTCGCTTGAGCATTTCTGATAACGGCGAAGGCGTGTCTGCTGAATTTAAGCCCCACTTATTTGAGCTATTAAGCACTACTAAACAATCAGGCATGGGTTTGGGCTTGTGGCTCTGTAAGCATATTGTCACTAGATATGGCGGTTCGATTCACTACCAAGATGCTGTTGGCGGCGGCGCTACGTTTGTGGTGGAATTCCCATCAGCAGTCTAGAGATTGAGTCAGGCATCCTATGCTCTAGCCGATTCTGCCTCGGGTTAGTAAAAATTATGAGCGACCTCTAACATATTGGATTATTGTTAATTGGTGGTCTGATATAGAGTAGACGAACTATTAGTTAATATGTCATTACACCTTTCCTAATTTAATGCCCTAAATGCTAAAGCCAATTAAATCACTTCTTGTCGCATTTATTTTTATATTTAGCATCACATTGCCGAGCTTAGTCTTTGCAATTGAAATTGGTCAAACATTGCCATTAGAAAGACTTCAAACTTTAGATGGCGCCTATTTTGAAGTCCCAAAAAATAATACAAAAAATACACTTATTCAATTATGGGCATCTTGGTGCCCATTTTGTAAGCGGCAGAATAATTATCTAGAAAACTTCTCTAAACGCATTACACCCGGATCAATAAATATTGTGACTATTTCCATTGATAAAACGCCGGCGATTGCCAAAGAATATATGAAGCAAAATCACTATAGTTTTCCTGCGGCTATGATGACTCCGGAACTTAATCAGGGTATTGGAAAAATTCGTGGAGTGCCAGTACTCCTGATTCTTGATGCTAACAATAAGCTGATTTATAAAGAAATTGGTGAAATATTTGAAGAGGATTACGCGGAATTAATTAAATACGCTAGATAACTTTTGTGACGCTCAAAAATGCTGTTTATTGATAGAGATGACCAGTTTTTACATAAATGAGTGCACCCTCTGATTTAGTGAAAGGCGCATGTTTACTATATCGAGGACTTCTGATCCAGGTTCCAGCGGGATATGAACCATGCTCATCATGAAACACTCCTTTTAAGACAAATATTTCTTCTCCGCCTGGATGAACATGGGGATTAAAGATAGTATTAGGCCCCCAGTGAACTAAAGCTTTTCCAACACCGTCAAATTCATGAAGCGGCATTACGGATAGACCTGGAACTAGCCCAGCATGCCATGTCGCGGTAGTTGTATCGATTCGTACCATTGAATCATCCTGGGCATTAAATTGCCTTAGCTTTACAAATAAGACACAACCCTCTTTTGAGAGTGGAGTATGTTTGCTATTGGGTGGATTACGAATGTAGGTGCCCGCCGGATAGCCACCATGCTCATCAGAAAACCTACCCTCAAGAACTAGTATTTCCTCTCCACCACCATGAATATGTTCTGTGAAAGATGATTCGGGACTGTATTTAACCAGTGAGGTGGCCTGCGCAAGCTCATCGCCAATCCGATCAAGGTATTTTCTTTCAATACCCGGTATAGGTGACGGACTCCAATCTAAGTCTGAGGTATTAACTACTGCCTTCTGGGTAAAGTCGGAATTAACATTCATTTAGATATCTACATAGAAAGTCACTAGCTTACTAGAAATAGGATGAAATATCCTGAGTACCGGTCGATTTTTCATTTAGTCGCGAAGTAAGTCCAAAATTACCTTTAGGCGGTTTTTTTTATATGTGGTGTAGCACATGACTTATTTTAGTATGAAGAGCGTCTCAGAATATAATTACCCCTAATCAAAAATAATAAAGCATTAAAGACCCTATTGCATTTTAATTTTATGGACTGATTTTTATGACAACAGTAAAGCAAATTATTGACCAAAAAGCCGCTGCCATTTTTTCTGTACGATCATCTGACACCGTAGAAAATGTCCTGACGCTTATGCGTGATCATCGGGTAAGGGCTATTTTGGTTATCGATGATGGAGTTTTAGAGGGGATTGTTTCACAGGGAGATTGCGCTATAAAAGTTTTACTACCGCACAATAATCCAAAACAAGTAGCCGTTTCAAAAATAATGACTGTGAACCCGCTTACCGTAACGCTCTCAAACTCATTAGAAGAGTGTATGGCAATAATGGTGCACAAGCACATTAGACACCTACCGGTACTAGAAAAAAATAAAGTAGTTGGAGTTATTTCTGTTGGAGACTTAGTAAAAAGTATCATTGAGCTTCAAGGTAGTCAAATCAAGTTTCTAGAAACTTATATTAATGGCCATGGTGTTTAGTCTTTAAAACAAAGAAATCCACAGCCCTGGTGGATTCCAAAATGGGCTACCAAGAAACACCAAAAACACCTCCGGGTGGTTTTTTCATTTGGCTTTAGGTTTGATTTAATCAATATATGTTCTAATTATTTGATGTATATCCCTTCACATTTTCTTGAGACCGATCTAAATAAGATCTCTCAATTTATTAAGACTCATCCTCTTGCGTTAATGGTTGCTAATGTTGACGGGGATCTGGTTGGAAATCATCTTCCTTTCATGATGCCTAATGGAGATATAGCCGTTGGAAGTAAATTAATTGCACATACAGCTAAAGCAAATCCAATCTGGAAGGTTGGAGAGAACAAACAAAATGTATTGCTAGTTTTTTCTGGGTACGAAGCTTATATCAGCCCATCTTCATATCCTACAAAGAAAGAAACCCATAAAGTTGTTCCTACCTATAACTATTTAAGTGTACATATCAATGGCACGCTATCTGCTATTCAGGATGAAAAAGATAAACATCAAATTGTGAAGATACTAACTGAGCAAATGGAGTCAAGCAGAAAAGATCCTTGGGCTGTTTCGGACGCCCCAAAAGATTACATTGAAACTATGCTGTCACACATCGTAGGAGTCGAATTATTGGTTGAAAAAATTGAGGCGAAGTGGAAGATTAGTCAAAATCGTCCTGCCAGAGATCGCCAAGGTGTTATTAATGATCTAAGAGAGAATGTGGATGATTCTAATAGCCTAGGAATGGCAAAAGAGATTGAGGCACTGGGTAGTTTGAAGCCCGATCATCAATCCTAGGGCTTAGCTAAACCGGCTACCAAACAACAAAATCTAAAACCATCTTCGAATGGTTTTAGATTGATCTAGCGGATCAGATTTAATTTACTCAAGGGTGTCTTCTTGAGCTGTAATATCAGCCACATTGATCGCGTATTAAGCGTCTCTGTCGGTCTGGCAAGATTATTCGTTATAGATTAGGATAGGGTGGCTTGCATACAAAATAGCGAAACTTTATGACTCGTTTTATTCAAACAACTGCTACATATCTTGTTTTACTGAGCGGCCTTTTTATCCCTTACCAAGCATCAGCTTCTTTAGCAAACGATTTACAGGATGGTCAGCATGTATTGCTGATGAGGCACGCTGATGCTCCTGGCTACGGGGATCCTGCTGGATATATTATTAGCAAGTGCTCTAGTCAGCGTAACTTGGGTGATTTAGGCAAAAGGCAAGCTAAGGGCATAGGGATATGGTTAAGCAACCAAGGTATTCAAAAGGCAGACGTGTTTAGTAGTCCGTGGTGCAGATGTTTGGATACGGCAAACCTTCTTAATAAAGGCCCCGTAAAAATTGAACAATCACTCGGCTCATTTTTTGACAATATGAGTTTAGAAAAGCGGCAAACCAAAGAATTGGAAGCGTTCATTAAAAGTGAGTTGGCTAAGCAATCTAAGGCGCCACTCATTCTGGTAACACACCATGTCAATATTCAGGCTTACACTGGCAAAGTGGTTGGAGTAGGTGATATGGTATTAGTAAAAGTGAATAAAAACGGAGAACATCTTTCCCACACAATCTACCCAAGTCCTTAGCCATGGGACGATAGACAACTTTACCTAAAGGGCCTTATGAAATACTTATCTTTTACGCTTTTTATGCTTATCTCTTTTATGGGAACTACATGGGCCGCAGATACTGCGCCCATCAAGTCAGACCCAGCTTGGTTGACTGAAGCGAGGGCAAGCATTAAATCTGAAAAATACGATCAGGCAGTAAAGCAATTGCAAGCGGCCAATGAAACAAGTTCAGCTGATTGGAATAATTTGCTAGGTTACAGTCTTCGCAAGAAACAGCCACCCGATTTAGTTGGAGCAGAAAAGTATTATCAAGCCGCATTAAAAATAGATCCCAATCATCGCGGCGCTCTTGAATATTACGGCATGCTAAAGTTAACTAATAACGACCTACCTGGGGCAGAGGCCTTATTGGCAAGATTGGATAAGGTTTGTTTTTTTGGTTGTGAGGAATACTCAGACTTAAAAGAGGCTGTACAAAAATATAAATCTAAAAAGTAGGAGTTATACATCCTAGGGTCTGGTCGATTATGTACTGGGCTAGCAATAATTCAAATCGCCCACTTATTGGGCGATTTTTCTTTTTACTCTGATCTATCAGTAGCTTATTTAATAATTAATGCAACTTGCTTAGTAACAAAGCTAAAGGTGAGCAGCTCATATTTCCATCCATAACTTTGTACAGCCTCTTTAAAGGCTTTAAATTCATCCTTATCCCAAGATTTATAGCCTATAAATTCATCAAAGACTATTACCGTTCCCGTAATTATTTTCGGAGCCAATAAATCTAGTATTGTTTTCGTAGAGCTATATAGGTCACAGTCAATGTGTAAAAAACGAATGGGGGCGTTAAATTCTTTTATAAAAACAGGGAGTGTTTCGTTAAACCAGCCCTTATGAAGTACTACATTGTTTGGTACTTCTGGAAGGTAGCCCTCTGCGCTATAGCTTCCTTTGGGCTCATCATTCCAGCTTTCAGGAAGCCCTTCAAAGCTATCAAATCCATGAATGTCCTCGTTTATCAGTAATGCTATTCTTCGAATAGATTTGCCGTTATAAACACCAAATTCTAAATTTAGACCATCTAGCTTCGCCGCATCTATAGCAATCCGAATTGTTTTTGTATTTGTGCCCACCAATTTGGGGTTAGCAAAAAACTCATTTTGTAAATAGTTCCATGAACTTATTTCTGGATAGACATCAGCGTTTTTAGAGATTGAATTAATGAGCGATACACCCTTCCCATTTTCGCCATAATATTGATAGGCTATTCCCAAAAAAAACTTTAATGTATTGTTATTCTCGTCAATGGCAATTGCTTTTTGAAGGGCATCAATTACTTGGTCAGCCATTCCTAGGTCAATATAAATTGCATGTTGATTAAATAAGGGCTCAATAAATTCAGGATCTAGTGAGCTTGCTTTCTGATAGGCCGCTAGGGCCCCATGCAAATCATCGGTTTCTGTTAAAGCAGCCCCTAAACTATTCCATGCGCTTGTATATATTGGGTCTAGGCTAACAGCCGCTTCTAGCCATTTAATTGCCCCATCGGGATCCATTTTGTTTAGAAAAAGTGTACCTATGTTGTAATTTAATTTGGAAGATGTTGGCTCTAATGTCATTGCTTTTTGATATGCGCTAAAGGCTTTATCAAATAATTTAAGCTTGCATAAATTATTTCCATAGTTGACTAGTGGCTCGATTGCATTTGGTGCTAGAGCCATCGCTTTCTCATAAAATCCATTAGAGAGATTGATCTCCTCTATCTGGCCATAGGTAATGCCTAGCTGTAATTGAATATTAAAGTCATCAGGCTGCAAAACATTTGCCTTTTGAAATAATTCAATAGCTTTAGCGGGTTGATTCATTGACTGCGCAACCAGTCCCCTCAAGCAAAGTAGCTGCACGTTATAGGGATCTAGATGTTGAAGGGATAAGTAGATCTCATCTGCTAATTCAAAATCACCAGCTTTGTGGTGCCCCATGCCATCAGCGAGAGAAGATTGTTTATCCATTATTAGTGAGCATTATAAGTTTTAAGTACTGCATTGATTAATGCAAGGAATAAAGCATCTTTTAAATGATATTCATTGATCAAATGATGGTTCGATTCCGCCACCAGGCATCAAAAACAGCATAAAGCAGTCTTTTCTAATATCAGTTTTAAAGTTATTGTTGTTTTTGTTAAGTTCAGCTAGAGTGAGTTCAATATATCCATGGGTTGATTAGACATATTTATCCCCTCAGCACCCCATATTTCAAACAAAGTACAACGCTTAGGAGCAATGATGAGCCAATATTCCCGCCGCAGTATTTTTAAGATGATTGGATTGGCTTCATTATTGTCAATCGTTGACAGCAAATTATTATTAGCAGCAAGTGATAGTCCACCAATACCCGGAAATGTAATGGCCCCTGATTCTGCTCTTAAGCGCTTAATGGAGGGCAATACAAGATATGTGGCTGGCAAATCCAATATTCGCAACTTTAGCCAAACAAGGTCCGCTTTAACCAAGGGCCAAAATCCTTTCGCTTCTATTTTGTCTTGTGCTGACTCAAGAGTAAGCCCAGAGCTATGTTTTGATGAGGGCCGCGGCGATTTATTTATAAATCGTTTGGCTGGAAATTATGTTTCCTCAGACATTTTGGCGAGCATTGAATATGGGGCAGCAGTATCAAATGCTCCAATCATTATGGTTTTGGGTCACACTGAATGTGGTGCCATTAAGGCCGCTATTAAGGCTGATGTTGATAACGTGGGTTTCCCAGGCCATATTCAAGTAATTACTACAAGTCTGCAGGGAGCAGTGAAAGCGGGAAAAAAAGATGGTGGCGATTTGCTGAATGCAACTACATTAGAAAATATCAAAATTAATGTAGCCATGCTCAAAGAATCAACCCCACTATTAAGAAAACTGGTTGATGATAAGAGATTAAAGGTCGTAGGAGGCCTTTATCACCTCGATACTGGCAAAGTTGAGCTGGTTGCATAGCTCTCCAAATTCTGACAAGTCCAGCACCCCTCAAGTTAAATGAATTTGCCATTTTGATTGCGGTACAAATTGGCAGCCACCCTATTGGCGATATACCCATTTGAGACTTGCTTTAAAGGAGAAGCTTGATTCGAGAATAATTGATCCATTTACCTAAGTTCTGAAGGCTGTTTTATTTGTATTACTGAAATAAGCAGAGTAAGCTCAAATAAGCAATTTTGCTAATTTAGTAGACATCCTATTTGATGGCTGCAACCAGTGGAGAATTTATATGATGAGTATGCGCAAAGCCCTTTCATTTTTAATTTTGGGTTTATCTATTTTGAGCTTTGGTGCAAGTGCGGCGGACGCCCCTAAAAAGCCATCTGGCACAGTAAGTATTAATGAAACTCAGTTTGCATTAATCGTGGGGGGTAGTACTGGGGGAGGCGTACTCACTTATCAAGGAAAAAAATACCCATTCAAAATTAGTGGAGTAAGTCTTGGGGCAAACGTGGGCGTATCTAAGCTATCTGCAGTGGGTGAGGTGTATGACTTGGCTGATCTAGCTAAGTTTCCCGGAACATTTACTAAGCTCGAGAGCAGTATTACTTTGGGTGGTGGCGTTGGAGGTACGATGCTGAAGAATGAGAATGGCGTCATTATGCGCTTAACAAGCACATCCGAAGGTCTTCAATTGAATCTCAGCGCCAGTGGAGTTACGGTCAAGCTTGATAAGTAATTTGGGTTGAATATGCTGGACTATTCGGAATGATAAAAACCACCTTCGGGTGGTTTTTTATTTATCACGCTAGGGTTAGTACTGGTATTGGATCTACTGATAAAGGTACAAACTGGTTTTATTTTTCATGGGTATCGCAAGGATGCTAGTGAGTTCAGAAGATCCAAACCAATTAGTTGAGCTTAGCTATGTTAGTAAAGTAGCCGAGGATATGGGCTTGTCAAGTTTAGTGAGCTTATTTGATTTTTCTCATAAGTGGAATCAGGATCATGAGCTTACGGGTGTCTTATTTTATGAGAACGGCCATTTTGCACAGATTCTTGAAGGTAGACGAGAAGATGTTCTGCTCCTTTGGGGCAAACTTCAGAAAGACCAGCGTCATAAGATCCTTCATCGAATTGAATTTGATGAGATCGATCAAAGATTATTTCCGAATTGGGCCTTAAGATTTTATGGCGGCGATCAAATTGCTAGAGATGTTCCTCATCTGACGGGACTGCTCGATGGACTGCCAAGTCACGATGTTGAGTTATTAAGAATCATGCGCTCAGTATCCAAAGGCAATCAAGATTAGGTGCGCCAGAAGTAGCACAGGACAAATTTATTCTTCTAATATGCTTCTTAGCATCCAGGCAGTTTTTTCATGAATATCTAGGCGCTGCGTTAAAAGATCTGCTGTGGGTTGATCATTTGCCTTCTCTACCAAGGGGAAAAGCTTTCGAGCAGTTTTCGCTGTAGCCTCTTGCGCTTTTACAAGATATCGAACCATATCCATCGCTTTTGGCGTTCCAGCTACTTCTTTAATCGAAGTTAACTTTGAAAACTCTTTATAGGTTCCAGGCGCAGGCTCCCCTAGGGAACGAATACGCTCTGCTATTAAATCTAAAGCTGCCCACTGTTCAGTATATTGCGCCATAAACATGGTGTGAAGTGTGTTAAACATCGGGCCCGTAACATTCCAATGAAAATTATGCGTCATTAGGTAAAGAGAATAGCTGTCTGCCAAGAGTTCAGATAGGCCTTTTGCAATAGCCTTCCGATCTTTTTCATTAATTCCAATGTCAATTTTTTGAGCTAAAGATTTTGTGGCCATGATTTTTCCCGTGATTGTGAATAGCTATAACAACGTAGTCATAGTTATTTTCTACTACTATACTATTTCAAACCCAAAAGAGAGTTGATAAAGCAGTTTTCATGATTGGGGCTCTGTTATGCCCCTCCTTAGCTGAATGCACTTTAGATTGTCAATATGTATAAGTTAATCGCTTTTGATGCCTACGGCACATTATTTGATGTTTATTCCATGGGTCAGCTTGCCGAAGAATTATTTCCTGGGCATGGCCAAGCATTTGCATTAATGTGGCGAGATCGTCAAATTGAATACACTCGCTTAGTCACAATGAGTGATCCTAATCCCAATGGCAGCAGATACTATTTGCCGTTTTGGGAGATCACCATTCGATCTTTGCACTATGTCTGCAAGCGCATGAACTTCACGCTATCGTCCGATGATGAAAAGCGCCTTATGGATCAGTACGCTAAGTTAACAAGTTTTGATGATAGCTTGACTGTTTTGAAAAATATTAAAGGCAGAGGTATTGCCACCGCTATTTTATCTAATGGTAGTAAAGATATGTTGACTACCGTTGTAGAGAGTAATGGTTTAAAACCTTACTTGGATAAAGTGGTGACGGTTGAGGAAGTGCGCTTATTTAAAACATCGCCGCAAGCCTATGAGCTGCTATTAAAAGCATTTCCCATAAAGAGGGAAGAAATTTTATTTGTCTCTAGTAATGCTTGGGATGCCTTAGCTGCAAAATGGTATGGCTTCGATGTCTTTTGGGTAAATCGCTTAGCTCATCCCTTCGAAGAGATTGGTGAGAAACCAGACTACGAAGGAAATTCCTTGAGCAAAGTATTGGAAGTGATTTAAAAAAGATTTATTCATTTCTCGTAAGCGCTTTGATTATCTGTATATTTTCGGCAGAATTTCCAAATAATTTTAGTAGCTGATCTCGCTTTGCGATCTCAAATTCATCAAATTCAAAGCCTGGCGCTACGGCACAACTCACAAGGCAAAAAGCGTTTTCAATCGCGGGCCTAGCAGCAAACCAAGTGTTTGCAGGAATAGTCGCTTGCAACCTTTTTGACTCCATTCCCAGAGCAATTGTTTGCAAGCAATTCTGTTCATCAAAGAAATAGATGAACACATCGCAACCCAGATGAAAGAACCAGGTTTCATCAGACTTAATGCGATGCCAGCATGAAAAATCTTTTCCAGCAAGTAAATAATAAATACTGGTATAGGCACTTTTATCTTTGGTACTAACGAGATCTCTAACAATCATTTTTGAGCGATAGACCTCCTTGTAAAAGCCACCTTCAGGATGTGGCTGGAGATCAAGTGCGTGAATCACAGAGTTCAGATCAAACATTTATCTTCTCCTTTCCAGGGAATAAATATTTTGTTATTTAAATTATCCTATACGAGGTTAGATAGGAGCCACATGCATGGTTGAGATACTATTACAGTATGGATGCTCAAATTTCTCGTTTGCTTGGACTGTCAGTTCAGGCCCTTCAGCAAAATAACCATGATCAAGCTGAAAAACTATTGCAGGAGGTTCTGAGTGCGCAGCCGAAAAATCCTGATGCATTAAGGTTTATGGGCATTTTATATGCCATGAAGAGAAATTGGCCAGCAGCTCTCATCTTAATCGATCAAGCCTTGGAGCTGAGCCCAGATAATGCCTTTGCCCATAGTAATAAAGGCAACATACTTCAAGAGCTGGGCCGTATAGAAGATGCAATAGAGAGCTACGATAGGGCACTTGCACTAGCCCCAGATAATGTGGAGGTTTATAACAACAAGGGTAATGCTCTTCAAGCGCTTAATCAGTTTGCGGATTCTTTAGAGTGGTATGACAAAGCAATTGAACTTGCACCCCAATATGCTATGGCATATAACAATAAGGGTAATGCTTTACAAGAGCTCAAGCAATTCAATGAGGCGATGGATTGCTATAACAAAGCACTTGCTTTGGGAAGTTGTGCTGATTGTGCCTTTACCGGTATTGGCGTTGTACTGCAACAATTAAAGCGCTATGAAGAGGCTTTAACATTTTTTGATAAAGCAATCACTTTAAATCCTCAGTACGTTGAGGCCTGGACCAATAAGGGTATCGCTTTAAAGTCCTTAAGGCGTTTTGAAGACGGATTAATTTGCTTTGATAAGGCATTGACACTCAGAGAAAATAATGCTGATGCCTGGGCTAACAAAGGCGCAGTTCTGAATGAAATTGCTCGCTACAAAGAGGCATTGATTTGCTTTGATAAGGCCTTAAAAATAAATTCTCAGCATGTTTTGACTTGGTATAACAAAGGTATTAATTTTGCCGATCAAAAATTATTTAACGAATCATTACATGCCTACGAACAGGCAATTATCTTGCGAGCTGATAATGCAGACGCCAAATGGAATAAAGCATTAATAGACTTAACGGTAGGTAATTTTAAGAATGGTTGGGGCCTCTATGAATCAAGATGGCTCAGCAAGAATCCACCTTCTAGAAGACACCAAGATATTCCAGCGCTTGAGAATTTGAAAAGCTGTGCAGGTAAGTCCGTATTGGTTTGGTCTGAGCAGGGATTAGGCGATACCTTACAGTTTTCACGATATATTAATCAGCTAATGAAATTGGGAGTAAAGCCGATTTTTGAGGTCCAGCACCCTCTTAAAATGCTGATGACCAAACAATTTTCTTGTCCTGTAATTAGCTTTGATGAGCCCTTTAATGCGACGATTGATTACCAAGTACCCCTGCTAAGTTTGCCGCTTTTATTTGGAACAGAGTTGGGGAGCATTCCATCTGCTAATGCCTATTTAAGGTGCGATGAAGAAAAATCAGAAGCCTGGAAAGCGAGGCTTACAAGCTCAAAAGCCTTAAGGGTCGGTTTAGTTTGGAGCGGCGGCTTTCGGGCGGATCAACCAGATGCTTGGCCTATTAATGAGCGTAGAAATATTCCCTTATCAAAAATTGCTCAGTTGCAGAAGGTTCAAGGAATCCATTTCTTTAGTTTGCAAAAAGGTGACCCCGCCGAATCAGAGCTGCGTAATGAAAAAGAAAAATATTGGCCAGCTGACAATCTATTTAATTATGTGGAAGAGCTAAAAGATTTTTCAGATACAGCAGCTCTGATTGATCATTTAAATCTCATTATTTCAGTTGATACTTCAACGGCCCATCTTGCGGCGGCTATGGGTAAAAAAGTTTGGCTGTTAAATCGTTATGACTCTTGTTGGCGTTGGATGGTAGATCAGGAGCATAGCCCTTGGTACCCAAGCCTTAAAATTTATAACCAAGTTCATCCTGGAGATTGGGATGAGGTTATTGGGCGGGTGGCCAAAGATTTAACAGAGTTGACCCTGAGTCATTAAAATAAGAGAAGATGAGAGGGGATGAGAATGAAAAACGCTTTACTTAAACTCATTGTGCATTTAGTGTGATTGCATACGATCTTCTTATTCAAGCCCTCGTATTAGGCTTGCTAGGCCTGGGCGCTGGCGTTTTGGGTGGTGTTATTGGTTTTGGTACCACCATCATATTGATGCCAGCCCTTGTTTATTTCTATGGGCCTATTCAAGCTATTCCCGTTGTTGCGCTTGTTGCAACAGTTGCAAATCTATCTCGCATATTCTTATGGTGGAGTTCAATTAATTGGAGTGTGTGCTTTGTCTATAGCATCACAGCTATTCCTGCTGTGATATTGGGCGTGAATACACTTGTATCCCTAAATGATCAATTAGTTGAAATTACTCTAGGACTATTTTTAATTTTGTTGATCCCGATTCGCCGCTGGATGAGGAAGAAAAATTTTTATTTAAAGCTATGGCAGATGAGTCTTGTTGGAGGTGCTATTGGCTACCTTACTGGAATTGTGGCAACGACGGGTGCAATTAATACGCCATTTTTTTTAGCATTCGGATTAACAAAAGGCGCTTTTTTAGGCACTGAAGCCGCTAGCACCTTATCTATTTTGTTTACCAAAGGTATCACTTTCCATCAGCTAGGATTTTTAAACAATACTGCAATTATTCAAGGCTTATTGATTGGAGCCTGCGTATTGATAGGCTCCATTTTTTCTAAAAGAATTGTTTTGGCTTTACCCGAAAAGAAATTCCTATTATTGATGGAGCTTGTGATGCTGGTATCAGGCATATCTATCCTTGCTATGTCTTTTTAACAACATTGCTAAAAAGCACTGGATTCAAGTTAAATTCTCAGCATATAATTTATTTAAGCAGGAGAGCGAGGGGCAACCCTCCACCGAAGGCGCAAACTCCCATGAACGCTCAGGTATCCCAATGGAAGGTACTGCTTATCCTAAACAGCCGTCTGGAGAGTCACCATCTTTATGGTGCACCGAAGGAGCAAGCCCTAAGCTAGGCTTAGTGTGAATCTCTCAGGTATCAGGGACAGGGGGAGCGGCATCCATCCACATATCAATGTGTCTGATGGGCTGCTATTGGGAGAATCTTTTATGCAAAACCTATTCGAGTAATTTTTTTTGATTTTTGGCCTGCCAAATCAGGCTGACTCCAATTTAATTTCCCTATTGCATCCCTGCATTTGGGAAAACACTGAAAGGGTATGTGTATGACAAATAAATTCGTTAATGAGGCCCCATATCATCCTGGATATGAAGATGCTGCTTTTAAGGGAGATGTTTCTCCAATTACATTAGAACTTGAACGCTTTAGAAAGAGTAATGCGCGCTATTTAGATTTTGCAAATACGATTGTGGATTTTTGTAAGACTGAAAAAAATCGAGTGATTAAAGAGCGCTCATAAGTACGTTTACTGTTTTGAGTCTCTTAAATAGCCACCTTTGGGTGGTTATTTCACATGAGGGAAAATCTTGCTATGATGTTTCCTGGCTAAATAATTGCCAAGCAAATTGAGGGGCTTATAGTGAAAAAAATATTCTTCTTCGCATCAGTGATGGTGGTCGCTATCTCAGTATCAGCATGCGCTAACCTAAGTAGTACTTCTCCTGATGCAGTAAATTGTGATCCCAGAACTCCTACTCAAGATAGAAATCCAGATTGCATGGGTGGGCGCTAGGCAAGTTTTATCTGCTACTTAAAGCGGTAAGCCAGAGCCATAAAAATATTGTCCTGATGAGAGCGATTCAGGACAGGACTATTATTAATGCCGCTGCCCAGCCATTTCCGTTTTCCGTAAACATTGATATACCAACTATCAATAACGGGTATTTCAATCATTACACCAGCAAGCAAATTATTGGTCGCTGGAGCGTTGTAGGCGCTATAGCCTGTCATAGCAGCTTGACCAGAATTGATGCCATAGTAATAGTTGGCGTACTGATTCGACTGTCTTTCAATACCTACCTGAGGATAGATCACTACTTTTTCAAAAGTTTCCACCTCAGCAAAATAAAGGAGCTCATAAAGCGCTCCTTTAGACTTCCCAAAATCGTGATATGCATTGGCGAAGAAACCGCCAATTGGAGTTTCTTGAAAAGTGCCAACTCCCAGCGGAATAGGATCACTTTTATTGATTGAAGTTCCATTTATTGTTGATTTAACTGTGTAGTTGTCTAAGTTAATTTTTCCAATAACCTCAAAATAGCCATAGCCCATATTAAATGTTTTGATGCCTACTTCATCAATGCGAGCAAAAAAACGTTGGTAGTCAAAAAAGGCATAGGGCAAAACCAGCGATTGGGTGCCCTCTGTGCCAATGTGTAAATTTGATGTGTAGACTGCAGCTCCTATATCACCAACAACATGATCTGGTAATCCGTTAGGCACAGTATCCATTGCATAAAGCGGCATGCATAAGGCTGCAAATAGCAGATAAATAAGGATCTTTAGTAATGATCTCATTACTCATCATATGCTATCTCTATAGATCAAGATTGTCTAGCGCCATCCCATCTAAGTGGCTGATATCTGCCCAGCTATCTACCTTCCAATTAGAGCCGTCATGGCTAATCCAGTTCAGCGATGCATTAGGTACTTGCACCCGTCTTTCAGTGTCTAAGCCTTGACCACTGGAAAGGCGATACATCATATCGAGCGCACCGCCATGACTTACAAGCAAAATTGTTTTACCAGAATGTTTTTGTTGCATTTCCTCTAAGACGAGATTAATGCGATTGGCAAATTGAAGAATACTTTCTCCACCTCGTAGCTCTTCGTGAAGATCCCTATTAAGATGTGACTTCCATAAGCTAGGCTCTAGAGCCGGAGCTTCTTCGGTTGTTAATCCTTGTAAAGCCCCAAGATGCCGCTCCCTTAATGCCCTATGTTTAATTGCAGTGACTTCGTAAAGGATTTCGATAGGTTTGGCAGTTTGCTCTGCACGCTGTAAATCACTTGAATAAAGCACGTCAAATTGAAGATTGATTTTTTTCAGCGCTCGCGCCAACTGCTTAGCTTGGGCTAAGCCATGGGAGTTCAGGTTTATGTCCGTGTGGCCTTGTAGGCGCTGTGATGCATTCCAATCAGTTTCACCATGGCGGACTAAGCAGAGACGTGTTCTAGTCATTGGGTAATTATCAATATGAAATTATTTTTTGAGAGTCCAGGCGCGAGGATTATGCTCAAAACCTATGTGTTCATAGTATTCATTAGCTTTTGGTGCAGCCAGAAGCACGATCATGCATTCGGAACCAAGACGCGCTTTAGTCTCCTCAATGAGCCGTTTACCAATGCCGCTCCTTTGATATTTCTGATCAACAGCTAAATCAGCCAAGTAGGCAACATACTCAAAATCAGTCAATGAGCGAGAGATGCCAATGAGCTTCTCACCATCCCAAGCGGTGATGATGAGATTAGCGTTCTCTAGCATTGCCTCAAAGGTTTTCACATTATTGATGGGCCTTCGATTACCTAAGGTTGATCGTATGTAAAGATCAATAGCTTGATCTGCTGTGACTTTGGTATTGTCTCTATAGATAATCATTTAATTCTTTCGAGGCGCTTTGCTGTCCATGATAAGCAATTTAGCGAAGTACCCACAGGTTTCTTAATACAATGGCTTATCTAAAATAAGGGTTGATAGTGAATAAAGAAACTAAAGGAATGCTGATTGGCTTTATTGGCATCCTGATATTCAGTTTAACCTTGCCAGTAAGCAAGATTGCAGTTCTTAGTTTTAGCCCCTACTTCATTGCATTTGGTAGGGCGGCGCTTGCAGGTATGGTTGCATTGGCATACCTCATTTACAAAAAAGAAACGCTTCCCTCAAAAATCGACTTTGGTAAGTTTATAGTGATTTCCTTGGGAGTCGTATTTGGCTTTCCAATTTTTACTACCGTGGCCATGACGCAGGGCTCTTCTTCTCATGGTGCAGTTATTTTGGGAATGATGCCTTTAGCTACGACCGTCATTGGCGTGATTCGCTTTAAAGAGCGACCATCTTTAGGCTTTTGGTTGGTTTCATTGCTAGGCGCAGCATTAGTAGTGATTTATGCCTTACTTAAAAACGCTGGAAGTTTTACTTATATAGATGGCTTATTGGTGCTTGGAGGTATTTGTGCCTGTATTGGCTATGTTGAGGGTGGTGAACTTTCTCGAAAGATGAATCCTCGCGCAGTCATATCCTGGGCGCTGGTTATTTCGCTTCCACTTAATGTTGTTTTGAGTTATTTAACATTCCATTCTGAGTATTTTGAGGCAGGCACTATTCCTTGGATCAGCTTCGTATATTTGAGTTTGTTCCCCATGTTCATCGGCTTCTTCTTTTGGTATGAGGGGCTAGCTATTGGCGGTATTGCACGAGTAAGTCAAGTGCAATTAATTCAACCTTTTTGTACGCTCTTTGCAGCAAGTATCTTGCTAGGCGACTCAATCACTGTAGTCAATCTGGTTTTTGCTGTGCTGGTGGTTTCCACGGTCATACTTGGAAAAAGTATGTTGGTAAAACGACGCTGAACACTTTGCTAGAAAATAAAAAAGCCCCGATTTAGGCGGGGCTTGTATTTACGCAGCAACAATAGTTTGCTTGCTAAGCGCTCGTAATATTTTACTTTTCTCTTTTGGTTTATTGCTCGCTTCCAGTAACTTGGTTAACTGAGCAGTGTTAAGTGGCCCCAGGCGCGGTTTGCCTGTTTTGGTGAGCATGGGATCGTTTTTTCTATTTCTTTGGTTTTGGCCTACAGCCATTAGAGTTCCTAGAGTAGTGGAGTGATGAATCCAAGAGGGATGCTCAAGAGATCCCCCTGTCTAGGGCGCACAATAGTGATCACCATTCAGAATAACAGCTTAAAACACTAGGCGCTATGATTAAGGCATGATCAATCTATCAAATATTATTTTTTCCCTCATTATGGGGTGCGTGATGTCTCTAAGCATTACGTTTGCCACTACATACGATCGCCTTGGCTTGCCAGAGAACTTCTTTTTTGAATGGATGAGGGTATGGCTTGTTGCCTATCCCGTCGCCATTATCTGTATTTTGATCTACAGGCCCTTTGTTGCTAAGTTAACGACTCTATTGCATACAAAAATGAAGGCTAGGAAAAAATTATGAGACAAAAGAGGCTTTATATGAAAACGAATATATACCTTGTAGTGCTTGCCCTTAGTTTGAGTGCATGCGCCGCCGTTTATACAGATGCATCGGATGCGAATCACGTTACTTTTTTAAATAGTAGCGGCGAGTCAATTGCACAATTGACCGTAAAAGCAAGAGCCTATTGTGAGCAATATGGCAAAGTTGCCTCTTACAGAAATAGTGATACCCAACTAGTAGCAGTGTTTGACTGCAAAGCACTTCAGGCTAAAAGTAAATAATCAACCAGCTAGATCTGATTGATAAATTAGTCCAGCATGTTCTCTGAGGGCGTGGAACTGGATTTCTTCCCAGCGTTGCTGAGCGACATCAAGTTCTGATTTATGGGAGGCCAGAAAAACAGAGGCTCCTACGACATCTTCTGCCATACGATGAATATTTTCTTGGATAAATTTTTTGAGTGTGACTGGATCATCTGAGCTAACCCAGCGAGCTAGACTATAACGCGCAGGTAGTAAGCGTACCTCCGCACCATATTCGGTTTGAAGGCGGTGGCTCACAACTTCAAATTGCAGCTGGCCAAAAGCGCCTAGCAACATGGTACCGCCAGACATTGGACGAAATACCTGTATAGCACCTTCTTCGCCAAGTTGCATTAGGCCAGTCCTTAATTGTTTGGAGCGTAAGGGATCGGCAGATTCAACCATGCGGAATATTTCAGGGGCGAAAAATGGTAGGCCTGTAAATTGCAATTGCTCTCCCTCTGTAAGGGTGTCGCCCAGCCGGAGTAAGCCATGGTTAGGTAAACCAATAATGTCGCCTGGAAATGCTTCATCCAAAATATCGCGTCTTTGCGAAAGAAAAGACAATGCATTATTGGTACGTACCTCTTTATTATTCCGGCATATCTTCAACTTCATACCACGTTGAAAGTGCCCTGAGCAGATGCGTAAAAATGCCACACGATCACGATGTGCAGGATCCATATTTGCTTGAATCTTAAAGACGACAGCAGAGAATTTATTTTCAGCAGGACTGACTTCACGTTGCAGTGCCTTACGCGACCCTGGGGAGGGCGCTAATTCTACAAGCGTGTTTAAGATTTCTCGCACGCCAAAATTATTAATAGCTGAGCCAAAAAATACAGGGGACTGGCGACCTGCCAAGAAGGCTTCACGGTCAAATGCAGGCATCGCTTCTTTAATAAGCGCTACTTCAGCCAAAGCATTTTCTAAGTCAGATCCCAAACGCTCTTTGAGCGCTGGATTATTTACATCAACCACAGCATGCGAGCCTTCAGTAACACGATCTTCCCCCGCTTTGAACATACGCATATGCATATTGGCAATATCAATGACGCCAGCAAAAGATTTACCCATACCTACAGGCCAAGTAAATGGCACTACTTCAATACCAAGAGCAGTTTCAATTTCATCCATTAACTCCATGGGAGGTTTTACTTCGCGATCCATCTTGTTAATGAAGGTAACAATAGGTGTATTGCGTGCTCGGCATACTTCGAGCAAGCGCAGTGTTTGTGACTCGACACCATTAGCTGCATCAATTACCATTAATGCAGAATCTACCGCCGTTAATACGCGATAGGTATCTTCTGAAAAGTCTTGGTGTCCGGGCGTATCGAGTAGGTTGATGACGCAGTCGCGATACTCCATCTGCATGACCGAGCTTGCAACTGAAATACCCCGCTGCTTCTCAATTTCCATCCAGTCAGAAGTAGCATGTCGGCTTGCTTTGCGAGCCTTAACACTACCTGCTATTTGAATGGCACCTGCATATAGCAATAGTTTTTCAGTAAGCGTAGTCTTGCCGGCATCTGGGTGAGAGATGATGGCAAAGCTACGGCGTCTTAAAACTTCTGCGGCTGGGGTGCTGGAGGTGATGGTATCGATGGTAATTCTGCACTTATTAATTGAGTTTGGACGCAATTATAAGCGTGTGGACTTGCTTAGAATTGCTCTTCTGGCCTTACAAATCGCCATTGCCCTGGTGGCAGTGGGCCTAGTGAAATACGACCTATTCTGACGCGCTTTAGGCCAACTACTTTAAGGCCAACCATTTCGCACATTCTTCGGATTTGACGCTTGCGACCCTCGCGTAGCACAAAGCGCAATTGATCTTCATTTTGCCAGCTGACTTGTGCAGGTTTGAGAGCAACCCCATCTAGAGATAGCCCATGTTTTAAGCGATCTAAATCTTCGAAAGAGAGCGCACCTTCAACGCGTACTAAATATTCTTTTTCAATCGGACTGTTTTCTCCGATTAATAGTTTGGCAATACGACCGTCCTGAGTTAATACCAGTAGGCCAGTAGAGTCAATATCAAGCCTGCCTGCGGGCGCTAAGCCTTTAGTATTGAAGCGAGGGTTTCGGCCTTTATCAAGTGGGCTACTAAAGTAATTATCAGGAGTAATTAAAGAAGCTGCTGGTTGATATTCCTGTTCATCGTCGAAGTGAGAAATAAAGCCAACGGGTTTATTGAGAATTACGGTAATGCGGGAGGCTTGTTGAGCTTTTGCCCCAGTTTGTAACTCGATTTTTTGATGGCGAAATGCACGTACGCCCAGTTCATGGACCGCCTCGCCGTCAACTGTAACTAGGCCTTGTTCTATATAAGAATCTGCTTCACGTCGAGAACACAAGCCCAACTCAGATAACAATTTAGAAACTCGTACTTTTTCTTCCATGCGCCTATTATCAGGCAATTGCTGGCTTTCGCTGATAAAGGCACTACCCGGCTTTAAGGATGGGAACGCTTATAAGGGTTTGCTTCTTTGCCCGGTGGATTTTTAAAGCGCTTGTGAACCCAATAGTATTCAGCTGGACGCAGACGAATCTCTTCTTCAAAGTAGCGATTTAAGCGAGCGGTATCTGTTTTTGCATCAAGACTGGGAAAATCTTCTAAGGGTTTGCTAATTTCACAAAGATAGCCCGATTCATCTGGCTTCAAGGTTGTGGTCATCAAACAAACATCCGCCCCAGTAATTTTGGCTAAGCGAGATACCGCTGTGATGGTGCTAGTTTCAATACCAAAAAAAGGAACAAACTCAGAATCTTTTATACCAAGATCAATATCTGGGGCAATGATGATGAAGTCACCATTACGAATTTCGCGAATGATTTCTTTAGAGTTACCTTGACGATCAATAGAGTTACCACCAAAGCGATTGCGCCACTCAATAATTTTCTTGTTAAAAAAAGGATTTTTCATTCTTTGGAAAAAACCCGATGTGCGTGGCCAGTGTTGTTGTTTTGCAAGGGCACTCAGAATAATGCTACCTTCAATCCCCGTGAAATGCATGTTGACTAAAATACGAGGTTTTTTGCTTGTAAGATCTACTGCAGATTTCACTTCAATCATATCGCTAAGCTGCTTTCTGCTGCCTAACCAAATAATACTTTTTTCAGCCAGGCTACGACCAAGCAAGCGCCAATGTTTTTTGCTCAGAATATCAATTTCTGCTGTATTAAGTTTGGGAAAACATAAACGTAGGTTGGTTTTTACTACTTGATTTCTATCTCCTGGAATGCGAGCCGCAAGGTAGCCTAAGCAATAGCCAATAGACACCAATAGCTTATATGGCAATAGGGAGAGAAGCTTGAGAACAGCAATTACTGCATGATTGGAAAAAGATTTGAGCAAGCGGGCTTTACTCAGAGTCGTAGCGCGTTAAGGTTTTTTTGTAGCACGTTTGCATCTCTTCAATAGAACTGCAAGACATCCCTAAATCATTTACAAGCCCAGTATCTAAGCGATATGTCCAGCCATGCACAGTAAGGTCTTGACCGCGTAGCCAGGCATCTTGAACAATGGTGGTTTCGCACACATTGACAACCTGCTCAATCACGTTAAGTTCACACAGGCGGTCCTGGCGTTTGGGAGTAGGCAAAACTTCTCCTAAGTAACGCTCATGTTTTTGGTGCACATCCTTGACGTGACGTAACCAGTTATCTGCAAGACCGATACGGCGATCGCTCAGCGCGGCATGGACACCTGCGCAACCATAATGTCCAACCACTAAGATATGTTTGACCTTGAGCAAGTCAATAGCAAACTGAATAACAGATAAACAATTTAAGTCTGTATGGACAACAACGTTAGCCACGTTGCGATGAACAAATAGCTCGCCTGGCAAAAGATCAACAATTTCATTGGCAGGAACCCGGCTATCGGCGCACCCAATCCAAAGGTATTCTGGCGCTTGTTGGTTAACTAGACGCTTAAAGAAATCCGGGTCTTTGGCGACCATGCCTTCAGCCCAGTCGCGGTTACTAGCAAATAGGTGATCTAATGTTTTAGCGCTCTTCATAATCATAGTTTAAGTTTAAAGTACTTTAATGACGCCCATTTGGATAAATCAAACCCCTAACGGAATTACGTTAAACCTGCATTGTCAGCCAGGAGCAAAGCTCACTAAGGTGGTTGGATTGCATGATGGCTGCCTCAAAATTTCTCTTCAAGCACCCGCATTGGAAAATAAAGCAAATGAGTATTTATTAGGCTGGCTTTCAAAACAGCTGAAGATTCCACAGAAACAAATTCAATTGGTCTCGGGGCAAAATAGCCGAAAGAAGAGAATAGAAATCTGGGGAACAATTAGTCTTGAGCAAATTGTTGCGGCACTTAAACCCTAAGTTACCAAAAAATCGCCCACAAGATTCCTAAAATCAATACCCATTTACTGATGTAATAAACAGAACGATGTGAGGCTTTGAGTTTTTTGGCTTGTGCTCTGAGGTGGTAAAAGTACTTAAACAAGACGTTTACAAAACCTACTTTTTCACCCTCGACGTTCTGAGATGCTGCAGCGCTCATTACATGGCGACCAAACCAGCGATTGAGCCATCGCATTACCTTTGTATAAACAGGCCTTTCAACATCACAAAACAGAACTATGCGCTGATGATCTGTCTCATTGGCAGCAAAGTGAATATAGGTCTCATCAAACATGACAGGTTCGCCATCTTTCCAAAAATAGCGCTCTCCATCAACCTCAATAAAGCACTTGGGATCATTGGGTGTTACTAAACCAATGTGATAGCGCAATGAACCGGCATAAGGGTCGCGGTGACGCACTAAGGTGGCTCCAGGAGGCAAAGATGCAAACATGGCTGCCTTTATAGAGGGAATGGACTTGAGCAGGGCGACCGTTTTAGGGCAGCTCACTTGTGCTGAAGGGAGATCTTTCCCATACCAGTAAAGGTGGAAACGCTTCCAGCCTGTCCTAAAGAAGGAATTAAAGCCGATATCGTTGTAGCCAGTTGCCGTGGTAATAGCACCATCTGCGTTTAATGAAAGGGCTTCTTGGCGAATGATTTCCCAATGATCTTGCAAAGGCTTCATTTCAGGAAACTGGCTTACTGGAATAAATGCGCTAGCTTTTACCTTAGAAAATAAATATAAGAGTGTATTGATAGGAGCTAAAAGTACTTGGTAGTCCATTAGCGATCTCACGACTCCAAAGCGTACTCTTCCCCTGAAATAAACATAAATAGCTGAGGCTATAAAAATAAAAAAGACGATATGACGAATTTGCATGAGACTTGCCAATCTAAGGTAACTACTAGTATTTTAATTAGTCTATTGACCCTTGACGGACTATTTCTTCTTCGGGGATGCTCATATACTTGTGAAAGATAGGTTTAGGCGCCCGATTAGGGTTTATTTGTAGATTGAGGCAAGGAAGATCGTATGAATGGGTTTACAAAATGGCTCTTAAGCCTTGTTTTAATTGGGTTAGTGGGTATTTCAGCGTATACCTGGATCATGCTGACATGGAGCTACGGAAATGGAGAACGTGCAGGATATGTGCAGAAATTCTCTAATCGGGGCTATATTTGCAAAACTTGGGAGGGTGAGTTGGCAATGGTTTCCATGCCTGGAACCATGTCAGAGAAATTCCTCTTTACGGTGCGTGAAGATGCTGTAGCGCAAAAAATAAATGCTAATCTAGGCAAAAAAGTAGCTCTAAAATACGAACAGCACATTGGCCTGCCAACAACGTGTTTTGGGGATACAGAATATTTTGTTTCAGATATAGTGGTTTTGGATGAATAATTTGTAGTGGAAGTAAAAATTGCTGTAACGCAGCTTTATTTTTGTAATTTTTTGTGGTTAAAATCATGTAAGCGTAATGTGCGCTGACATCAATATCTATAAGGAGCTTCACTTGAACAAAGCCGAACTAATCGCAGCGATTGCTGACGACGCG
>Ga0114959_10000600_pt1 | contig 34096 bp, 27 predicted proteins | sample C_130625_EF_Meta_FD_87317 | JGI IMG/M metagenome (GOLD analysis project Ga0114959, IMG submission 87317) | Freshwater microbial communities from Lake Croche, Canada to study carbon cycling - C_130625_EF_MetaG | ecosystem: Environmental > Aquatic > Freshwater > Lake | place: Lake Croche, Canada... | reverse complement strand
TTGTACAACCGTTGCCGTCCAAAAATATACTTCATTCAAAAACATTTGAGAATTACGTATTCCTTGCTGTGATATATTTTGGTTACTCATTTAACTTATTGATATTCAATTGTTTATGTGATGGTTTTTGCTTTCGCAAGTTGGTCAGTGTGAGACTGACCACGGGTATATATGTTATGGTTTTTGCTGTCGCAAGTTGGTCAGTGTGACACTGACCACGGGTACAACTTATTGATATTCAATTGTTTATGTGATGGTTTTTGCTGTCGCAAGTTGGTCAGTGTGACACTGACCACGGGTACAATTTACATCCTTGAATTTTTTATAGAAATTCAAAGATTCCGAAGGCATCTGCGTTATCAGCGTTCCACTTATTTTACACAATTTATGGTGAAATTAATCCACTTTCTTCTTAATCGTTCCAAACGAACCAATTGTAATTTTTTGCTGTGGTTTGCTCGAATACCAAATTAATTCCGTCATTCGGCAAACATAATCGGGTGAAGGGTCGAGCATTTTTAATTTTAGATGGTGTTTCGCATCGGTCAATTGATATTTCCACGTGAGTTCATGTCTTCGGGTAATGAAATTTGTGGGTAATTCAGCTGTTTCGTAAAGTTTGCCGTCAATATAAACTTCCATTTTTAAGTTTTTGGGGTCTCTCGATTCCCAAGAAGAAGAATTTTTGGGATACGCTTCACCCTTTAAAACAAAGCCATTTCCCTCGAAATCAATTTCGTATTCGTTTTCTAGTACTTTCCCAATCCAAAGTTTATCCGTTGGAAAATGACCTTGAAAACTTTGTTCAAACTTTACTGGCACTGGGATCTGGGTTTTAATTTTTACCTTTTCACCCTCAATTTTCCCACCATTTCTTTCAATATTTAAAAGAGCGTGTTTTGTTCCGATTTCATAAACATCAGCTAACGAAGTACTGGTATATTTAAAATCAATGGATTCTGCTTCTTTCAAGCCCAATTTCCAATATTCAGGAATGGCTTTATAACCCAGCATCGCCCCCAAAATTCCCCCGGCCGTCGAAGGATTACAATCGGCATCTTGTCCGCAACGAGTGGTTATTTCCATGGTATTAGTAAAATCATTTTTCCCGTATAATAATCCAACAACTACGTAAGCCGAATTTATGGTCGCATCAATGTTAAAAGGCGCAAAAACACCATCTGGACAACCGACATCGTTTGTCCACTTTTGTTGTAATTCGAACCAAGTTTTTTTCCAGTCATCTGGATATTGTTTGTGCCATTTAATCACATCCGTAATACATTTATAATAATTTGACTCCTTAGGAATTGTCTTTAAGGCCTCATTGACCACATAGTCCATATCACTTGAAATCAACGCCAATGAATACATGGCGCCCACGTACACGCCACCGTACCAACCATCACCGTAATTCATAATGTGTCCGATTTTATCCGAAATTTGCGAAGCAGCATTGGGCATTCCCGGTGACATTAGACCCGCAAAATCAGCCTCAATTTGATAATCAATGCAATCAGCGTGGGTATTATTAAGCCAATGACCTGATTCTGGGGCATTTTTGCCTTTCAAAATATTATATCTTGCGGCTTGGTTGGCGTGCCACAAAAAATATCCGGCGTTGGCAAAGGCTTTGGCGTGCGAAGAAACGGGTGCATCGAGTCCTTCTTTTTCAAAAACCTCCACAAAAGTTAAATCCATGTATAAATCATCGTAAACCCCGGGATTATTAAGCATCGTTTTTTTGATATAACCATCGTACCAAGGAATTTTTTGGTAATCGTTAATCATGGTGCCGTTAAACTTAAATTCTACGGGCGCACCAAAAGTTACGCCAATGGTTTGTCCAGCCCATCCACCCATAATTTTATCCTTCAATTGACTTTTCGTCAAGATAACTTCTTTCTGTGCTTGTGAAACGAAACAAATAAGGCTAAATAATAAGAGTTTGATTTTCATTTAATTAAGATTTTTAATTTTGTTAAGACTTAGCTCAGTATTTAAGCCAATATTTTGAAAGCATTTGATTAAGATTTGTTTTTGCCCAATCGAAGCAAAATTTTGTTGATTTTTATTCACATAGGTAAAAATAATTATATATTTCGTCGTTATTGTACTAAACTACAAGGGTTTTTCCATAAAAAAACCTTGCAAGAAATAATCCTGCAAGGTTTTTTTATAAATTTAAGTCTTAGCCTAAATCAACGCTCTATCCAAATGTCTATAGCCACCATCCACGTAAATTAATTGTCCAGTGGTGTGACTTGAACGTTTTGACATCAAAAAAACGACCATATTCGCAATTTCTTCGGCAGTTGTCATGCGTTTCCCTAAAGGAATTTTATCCGTTATTTTTGCCAACGTTTCTTCTGGATTTGGCAACGTTTTCAACCATTTGTCGTACAAGGGCGTGTAACATTCCGCCACAATTACCGCATTGACTCTAATGCCATATTTCAATAATTCTACTGCCCATTCACGAGTCAGCGCATTTCTTCCACCGTTGGATGCTGCATAGGCAGAAGTGCCTCCTTGACCCGTTTCGGCCACTTTTGAGCCAATATTTACGATTGAGCCTTTTGATTCTTTCAAATAAGGAAGGGCATGATGCGCCAATAAATAATAGTGAATTAAGTTGCTGTGAAGTGATTGCATAAAGCCTTCATAGCTGCCATTTTCCAAACCTACACCATCATTTACGCCCGCATTATTGACTAAACCGTCAATTCTACCGAACATTTTTACAATTTCTTGAATGGCCATTGCACATGCCTCGGGTTTGGTTAATTCGGCAACAAACGACCAAGCCTGACCGCCCGCAGCATTTATTTTTTCAATCGCTTTTTCATTATCTTTCTGATTTCTTCCGATGATGGCCACATAGGCACCTTCGGTTGCCAAAACGCCCGAAATTCCTTCGCCAATGCCTTTTGCACCTCCCGAAACGATAATTACTTTTTCTTTAAGTCCTAAATTCATGGAGAAAGGGTTGGGGGTTAATTGTTATGGATTAGTTTTTGGCGAATAATAACATAGATAAAATCTAAACGATGCTTAATCCATAAAATTTAGAAGCATTCTCGCCCATAATTTTCTTTTTTTCTATATTGGTGAAAGATGCAAAATAGGAGGTTATAATAGCTAATTGTGCTTCGTAAGTGGCTGCTAGCGTACAAACCGGGAAATCAGAACCGTACATTAATCGGTCGGTTCCGAAGGCTTTTAGCACCGTATCCAAATAGAATTTGAAATCTGAAGGCTTCCAATCATCCCATTCACTTTCTGTAACCATGCCCGAAATCTTGCAATACACATTTTGTTGCAAGGCTAATTTCTTAATATTTGTTTGCCAAAGTCCATACTCGCCTGATTTGATGTCGGGTTTTCCGATATGATCAAGTACAAATTTTTGCTCAGGAAATAGCTTTACGAATTGAATGGCTTGTTCTAATTGGTAATGATAAATCAGAATATCGAAGGTGAAATCGTACAATCCCAATTCAGCTATACCATTTTTGAATTTTGGACGGAGCATGAATTCAGCATCATTTTCACTTTGTACAATATGCCGTAACCCTTTCAGTTTTTTGAATTGAGAATAATGCTCCAAACGTCCGTAAATATTATCCGCCCGTAAATCAAGCCAACCAACTACGCCTTTGATAAAATCGTACTTATCGGACAAGGCTAACAAAAAATCGGTTTCTGATTCCGTTTGGTCGGCTTGTACGGAAATACATCCATCAATATTATTTAGTTGTAAAATTGGTAATAAATCTGACGGCAAAAAGTCACGTTGAATTAGGTGCATATCGTCCGTAATCCAAAGGTGTTTTTGAGGATTATATTGCCAAAAGTGTTGATGCGAATCTATCGTTGCCAATTTTTTGCCGTTTGTTTTTGGGTTCCTAATCCTTCAATGCCTAATTCCATCACATCACCTTCTTTTAAATAAATGGGAGGCTTAAAACCCAAACCAACGCCGCTTGGGGTTCCCGTTGAAATAACATCGCCCGGTAATAGCGTCATAAATTGACTAATGTAAGAAACAATGGTTGGAATTTTGAAAATTAATTGGTCAGTATTACTTTTCTGAAAAGGCTTCCCATTAACATTGAGCCACATTTGCAGATTATTTACATCCTCAACTTCATCTTTTGTGGCTAAGAAAGGTCCGAGAGGAGCGAAGGTATCACATCCCTTTCCTTTACTCCAATTGCCACCTCTTTCTAATTGAAATTCTCTTTCAGAAACATCATTGTGTAAACAATATCCTGCGACATAATTCATCGCCTCAGATTCTTCCACATAAGATGCTTTTCTTCCGATAACAAAAGCTAATTCAACTTCCCAATCGGTTTTATTAGAATTTTTAGGAATGACAACAGCATCATATGGTCCTGATAATGAGGTGGTTGATTTGAAAAAAATGATGGGTTCTTTTGGAATTTCAGCCCCTGATTCTTTGGCATGATCGGCAAAATTCAGACCAATGCACACAATTTTTGACGGACGAGCTACGCAGGAAGCAATCCTTGAATTCGTTGGAATATGATGTAATTCCTCTTGTACTTGCATTAACAATTGAGAAAGTTTTTCAATGCCACCTGTTTCAAAAAAGTGCTCGTTGTAATCTTCCACAAATTGTGAAACATCGTACAAGATTTCATCAATTATGACCCCAGGTTTTTCATTTCCGATTTCTCCAAATCTAAATAATTTCATTTTAAGCTATGAGTTTTGAGATGTGAGCAACGAGTTTTAGCATTCTGTTATGATTGGTTTATCTTCTCATAGCTTAATGCTCAAAGCTGACTACTTCAAGATTAAAGGCAACATTTTATCTGCCACAAATTGGTTTCCTAATTCATTCAAATGTACTCTATCGGTTGTAAGGATAGTTTTTTCCTTATTTTCGGGATTGTTTTTTAGGTTATAATCCTGAAATTCTTTTCGTAAATCACACAAAGCAAGTTCATTTTTTGTCGCCAAATTTCTGATGCTTTTGCTGTATTGATTCAAATCGCCATCTTGTTGATTGCTGGCATCGGTGCGCTCGCCAATGGCGGCCGGTGTACATAGAATTAACTTAATATTATTGGCTTTCATTTTATTAATCAAAGCTTGGTAGAACTTTTCGAATTTATCTAAATCAGTGCCAGTTCCAGAAGTAGCTTTGTGCCAAACGTCATTTACCCCCACAAAAATCACAACGATATCGGGCTTTTTATTCAAGACATCTTCTTCTAAACGTAGATATAAATCATAGACTTTATTTCCCCCAATTCCCGCACCAATCAATTCATATTTATCTTTAAGTCCTTGTTTTTCAAGCATCTGGCCGATTTTGGTAATGTAGCCCGATGGTTGCACACCCGCTTGCGTAATTGAATCGCCAAAGAAAACAACCTTTTTAGGTTTTTCTTGAATGAAAGAGGTCATTGACCAAACTAGCGAAATTAATAAAAGTGTCTTTTTCATGTATTATTAATTGTTTTTAGTAAATTTTTAAAAATTAAATGCAACTGTAAGTGACCTAGCGAATTTCAATAATCGAAAAATCTATATCGAATATCAGTTATTTAAACGAACGAAGCCTCCATCAATCGGATAATCGCATCCTGTCACAAATCCTGCTTCGTCCGAACAAAGGTATAAAGCTAAATGCGCCACTTCTTCGGGTTTTCCCATTCTGCCAATGGGTTGAGAAGCGGATAATTTGTTAAACATTTCCGCTTTGTTATCGGGGTAATTTTTCTCCAAAAAGCCATCAACGAATGGCGTATGAACACGTGCTGGCGAAATGCAATTACAACGGATGTTTTCCTTTAGATAGTCCTTGGCAACCGATAACGTCATGGTTAAAATAGCTCCTTTCGACATTGAATAAGCAAATCTATCCATAATTCCCACGCTGGCCGCTACGGATGCCATATTTAATATCACGCCGCCACCTTCAGCTTTCATCATTGGTATGCTTGCGTACAAACAATTGTAAGCACCTTTTACATTTACTCGGAAAATTTTATCAAAATCTTCTTCAGATGTATTTTCAAGATTACCAACGTGCGCAATTCCAGCATTGTTGATAAGAATATCAACTCGCCCAATTTTTTGAAAAATTTCAATCACTTTAGATTGATTAACAACGTCGCAGGTATAAGCCATTGCTATTCCACCCTTGTTCAGTATGAGGTTTACAGTCTCTTCGGCGGCAATTTGATTTAATTCTAAAATATTTACCGAGGCTCCTTGTTCAGCAAACAGTATCGAGATGGCCCTTCCAATTCCGGAGCCGCCGCCCGTGATAATTACGGTTTTATTTTGAAGTGAAAACATTTTTTTGAATTGTAAATTTTAGTTGAATAGATTCCTTTTTAATGTCAAGAATTTAAGCAGAAATAAAGAAACCAGATCGCTTTTTTAGGCCTTAAAAAATTTGTTTCATTAAGATCCACTTTTCACCCGCCTTTACACTTGGTAAGGCTTGTTGATATTGCCACATAAGATTTTCCCAAACTTGTACTTTTTCATTGGCAGCGTCCATTTGGGCTTTTTTCTCAAAGCTAAATTCATCAATAGTATCCAAAATCATAAACATTCGGGTATGAAGCCTATAAATTTGCATCGATTCTATCCCAGAATCTTTGATACTTTTTAATATTTCTGTACTGACGTTCTGGTGATATGCTTCGTATTCAGCTATCATTTTTTCATCTTCTTTAAGATCAAGGGTTAGGCAAAATCTTTTCATTTTTCAAGCGCTGTTTTATTTACAAAGAGAACTAAAATATGGTTATACTCAAAATAAAATTAGAAATTATCATAAATTATCTCTATCACAAGTTTTTCAAATTAAATCAATCATTATTTTAATTTATGTGTGTTATCTTCGTAAGTCACAATTTTATTTCTAAAAAGATTGACGAATGGATATTTTACCATGATTATTTGCGGAGGATTTGGTTGTTTCTGACTTAATTTCTGGAAAATTCATGATTACTGAAAATCATTTGTCGGTTGATTTTGAGGCTATTTCGGCAGTCATGCTCATTGATTTATCGCAATATCAAAGTACAAAAGCGCTCAAATATGTTATCTTGGGCGCTTATTTTTTCAAGGATTGGTCTTTTAACGGCAAATATCTTTTTAATTATTCACATCACACACGAAAAGAAGTTTAAGCAATGTCAAAATTTATGCTATTACTTGTAAGCGTTTATCAAACAATTATTTCTCCTTTTTTGCCTAATTCCTGTCGATACACACCAACCTGTTCGCAATATATGATTGAGGCGATTCAGGAATGGGGGTTTTGGAAAGGATTTAAGTTAGGCCTTAAACGAATTTCTACTTGTCATCCTTGGGGAGGGCATGGTTATAATCCAGTACCTAAAAAAGATTAAATTTGGTGGATTATATCTTTGAAATTTAAAAAAAAGCTCAAAATTTTAGCCTCAAAGGGAATTTATTCATTGCTTAAATGATATTTTTCATTTTATATTTTCGTGTTAATTTAATTCAATTTTAATCAACAAACCATTATGCAAACATTTTATCGAAAGCTTACTCTTTATTTATGCTCATTTTTTGTGTTTACCTCAATAATTTCTAATTGCTCATTTGCCCAGACCACTGTTCAATCCCCCGAAGAATTCTTGAATTTTAAGAAAGGTGAGCGTTTTCTGCGCCATCATCAAGTTGTTAGTTATTACGAATATATTGCCCGTCAGTACCCAAATCAAGTAAAAATGATTCCTTACGGTTCGACAAACGAAGGTCGTCCATTGATGGTGGCGGTGGTTGCATCCGTTGAAAATTTTCCTCAATTAGAAGAAATTAGAACCAATAATTTGAAATCTATTGGACTGATGGAAGGAAAACCTACGAAAAAACAACCAGCCATTGCTTGGTTGAGTTATAACGTGCATGGGAATGAATCTTCGAGTTCAAACACCGCACCATTTACCATTTATGAATTATTAAATCCACTAAATAACCGTTCAAAAGCTATTTTAGCCAACACAATCGTGATTCTTGACCCTTGCATTAATCCCGATGGATATGACCGATATGTTAATTTTTACAATCAAAAAGTTGGTGGAATTTATAATCCTTTGGCCGCTGGAATTGAACACAACGAGCCATGGCCTGGGGGAAGATTCAACCATTATTTATTTGATTTAAACCGTGATTGGGCTTGGCAGGTGCAAAAGGAAACCCAAGAAAGAATGATGCTTTATCGTCAATGGATGCCACATTTACACGCTGACTTCCACGAACAAGGGGTTGAAAATCCGTATTATTTTTCACCATCCGCAAAACCTTATCACGAAGATATTACCCCGTGGCAAAGAGAATTTCAAACGATTTTAGGAAACTATAATAAACGAGATTTTGATAAAAATGGTTGGTTGTATTTCTCAAAAGAACGTTTTGATTTGCTTTATCCTTCGTATGGAGATACTTACCCGACGTATAATGGTGCCTTCGGAATGACCTATGAACAAGGCGGTTCTGGACGTGCTGGCTTGGGGATTGCCAAAAGGGACGGTGACACGCTGACGCTTAAACAGAGAATTGACCATCACTTCAGCACTTCGTATGCTTGCATGGAGGCACTTTCTGCCAATGCCGATAAAGCGGTTTCTGAGTTTATTAAATTCTTTGAAAATGCGCAAAAATCTCCTGTCGGTCAGTATAAATCTTACGTTTTCAAAACCAAAGGCAATGAAAGTCGAGTGAAGGAATTTGTGAATTATTTGGAACGTGAAAACTTTCAATACGGTCTTGCGGGCAAATCAATGATGGCCACGGGCTTCAATTATCAGGAGGATAAAAATCAAACGTTTTCAATTGATGCCGAGGATATTGTGATAAATCTGTTTCAGCCTCGTTCAACCTTCTTGAAGATTTTATTAGAACCCAAAACTACCGTTGAAGATTCATTAACCTATGATATTACTGCTTGGTCGCTGCCTTTTGCCTATGGATTAAACACCTTTGCGGTAAAAGATAGAATTAATCCGGCTGGAAAACCACAATTCGTTAATGCGAATTTAAAAATTGAAAAACCGTATGCTTATTTGGCCAAATGGAATTCATTTGCAGAATTGAAATTTTTAACGACGTTGTTTAAAAAAGGCATAAAAGTGCGTTCAGCAGCAAAGCCTTTTGAAGTAGAAAATATGTTATTCAATGAAGGTACATTGATTATTGCTCGCACTGGAAATGAACGTTTGGGAGATAATTTCGATAAACTTGTAAAATCAGAAGCGGAACGTCTAGGCGTTAATTTATCTTCAGTTTCCACAGGAATGTCAAGCAAAGGTTCAGATTTTGGTTCTGAAAATGTGAATTATTTAAAACCACCAAAAGTTGCATTACTTTCTGGAGATGGCATCGTTCCTACTTCTTTTGGCGCAACGTGGCATTTCTTTGATAAGCAGTTAGAATATCCCACTACGATTTTGGGCGAAAGCTATTTTTCTAGTACCGATCTTTCAAAATTTGATGTGTTGATTTTAACGGATGGAAATTATGGTAAAATTTTGGACGATAAAAATCTTGGAAAAATTAAGGATTTTGTGAGAGCAGGAGGGAAATTGATTGCGGTTCAAGGGGCTTTAAATGCGTTTGCCGGCAAAGACGGTTTTGAATTAAAACACAAAGAAGAAGACAAGAAAAAGGACGAAAGCAAGGAAAAGGAAAATGACAAATTGAAAATTTATGCCAATGCCGAACGTGAATCTACTTCGGACGAAACGCCGGGAAGTATTTATAAATTAACGATGGATAATACCAATCCGTTGGCATTTGGATACGATAAAAATTATTTCAGTTTAGTGCTAGAAACATCTGATTATCAATATTTTACCTCAGGTTGGAATGTGGGAGTGATTAAAGAAAAAGCTTTGGTAGCAGGTTTTGTAGGAGTTAAAGCACAGGACAAATTGAAGAATTCATTGATTTTCGGAACGCAAGATTTCGGTAAAGGACAAATCGTTTATTTGGCGAATGATCCACTTTTTAGAGGTTTTTGGCAGAATGGAAAATTATTGTTTGGCAATGCCGTTTTTGTGGTAGGAAATTAGAAAAAAAATATGAGTTATGAATTAAAAATTATGAATGTTGGCAGAAGCTACAATTCAAACTATTTTTAACTCATAACTCATAATTAATTCAAAACGTAACGAAAAGCGGTTCCTGAAAGCGTATATCCAGTGGTAGTAGCGCTTGAAAATACTTTATAATTTACATTCATTAAACCACTTGCTCCTAACTCTTGCGCCTGTAAGACCATTCTATCCAATAAAGCTTTTTTTTGCTGTTGGTCGTTTCCACGGTTCAACATTCTACCTTTATAAAGCTGATCAGGTTGAATCAGACTTTCATCAGAAATTGATAATTTTTGAATTTCTTGTGTTTCTGTTTTTGGTTTTTCTTGCCCAATTAAAATCTCGATTGGATACTTCTCTGGGAGTGCAAAACCCAAACCATCGTGTCTATCATTGGCTCCAGTTTGATAATTGGGCTGATAATATGAAGTTGTTTGTAAATTTTCGCTAGGTTTGCAAGCGTTTAGGAAACAGGTTTGAGCAATAATCAATGCGAAAAACAGAAATTTCTGTTTTAGCTTAAACGGTTTCTGAATCATATATTAATACCTTTTCCCAAAGGTGTTTACAATCGTCAATAAATTTGAGGTGTAAAGGATGAACTTGATACACATCGTGCCCTGCTTCATCATTAAAAATTGTTAATTCGCAATAATCGTAACTGCGGTCAATCACAGGTCGGTCGGTCGCTGCTGGTGTACCGACATTGAATGTTACAAGCGATTCAATATTACTGAGTGTTTTAACGCCATCGACAAATTGCTGACGCTCTGCGTCCGTTAGGTCTTTTTTCAACCAAAAATTTACTACGTGAACAAACATGATAATTATAAAAATTTATTAATTTGAAAATAATATATTGAAAAATAACAAAAAAAGAGGGAACAGAAAATATTAAATACTAATTTTCGCTAACCTCTAACTACAGGCTATCTTTAGCAATCACTTGTTTCATTCTTTCTCCTAATTCGTTCGATGCTTTCACCAAAGGTAAACGAACATTTGAGCCACAAATACCTTTCAATTCCATAATTTTCTTAACGCCAACCGGGTTTCCTTCCTCGTATAAAAGTGGGTCAATCGCTAAGAAACTGCCTAACATGGTTCTTGCTTTGAAAAAATCGCCTTCCAAAGCTGCATGAATCATTTCGCTAAATTTTTCAGGAATGGCATTAGCAATTACCGAAATAATACCGACGCCACCGCAAGCTATGGTCGGCACCGCTTGAACATCGTCTCCCGAAATCAACAAGAAATCTTCTGGTTTATCTTTATTAATTTCCATACACTGCTCGATGATGCACGAAGCCTCTTTAATACCGACAATATTTGGATGTTCGGCCAAAGTTAAAGTGGTATTAGCAGACATATTTATTCCCGAACGACCAGGGATGTTATACATTATTACGGGTGCCGGACTCGCATCCGCAATGGCTGTATAATGCGCAATTACACCTCTTGAACCGGGTTTATTATAATAGGGACAAACCGACAAAATGGCATCAATTCCTTGGAAATCAATGTCTTTAAAAGATTTAATGACATTCGTTGTGTCATTTCCACCTATGCCATACACAATCGGAAGATTCTTTGAGTTATGTTCTTTGATAAAATCTAAAATTGCTTTTTGTTCATTTGTATTGGTGGTGGCAGACTCTCCAGTGGTGCCATGAACTACTAAATAATCTACACCACCTTTGGTAACGTGCTGAATTAATTTCTTTAATCCTTGAAAATCTACTTCCCCATCTGCAAGCATTGGAGTAATTAAAGCAGGAGCAACTCCGTGAAATTTTGGTCTCATATTATTTGTATTACGATTTATACGAATCGTATATTTGAAATTATGATAATTCTTCAGAATCTTAAATACGACGATTGCATTTACGATTATTCGGAATCTTGGTCAGTTATAACATTTTTATAAAATCGTCTTCCGAAATAATGGAAACGTTCATTTTTTGTGCTTTTTCTAATTTTGAAGGGCCTGCTTCTGAACCAGCAATTAGAAAATTTAATTTGCCCGAAACGCCACTTAACACTTTTCCACCATTCGCTTCAATCTTCGTTTTCATATCATCCCGTTCAAAATGTTGAAATGTGCCCGAAATTACGAAAGTTTTTCCCGCTAATTTATCACCCTCGACAACTATTTCTAACATGCGATGGTTAAATTGTAAACCAGCAACTTTCAAACGAGCGATAAAATCTTGATTATCAGTATTTTGAAAATAATTTACTACACTTTGCGCAATTCGTTCACCAATTTCTGGTACTTGTAATAATTCCTCGGTATTTGCTTTTGCCAAATTATCAATATTGTTGAAATAAACTGATAGTCTTTCCGCTACCGTTGCGCCAACAAATCGGATGCCAATACCAAATAATACTTGTTTAAAAGGAATTTGCTTAGATTTTTGTATTCCCAATAAAATATTATGAATGGATTTTTCTTTAAATCCATCTAAATTTAAAAGGTTTTCGTATTTCAAATCATACAAATCTGCGGGGGTGGTAACCAGCCCTTTTTTATAAAACAGGTCGATTGTTTCGCTTCCTAAATTTTCAATATTCAAGGCCTTTCTCTGAATAAAATGCTCGATTTTTCCTTTTATTTGCGGAAGACAACCTTTTTCATTTGGACAATAATGGTTGGCCTCGCCATCTTTTCTTATCAAAGCTGTTCCACATTCCGGACATTCATTCGGAAAATTTACTTTAGCAAGATTGGTCACACGCTTGGTTAAATCGACGGCCGTAATTTTTGGAATTATTTCGCCTCCTTTTTCGACAAAAACGTAATCGCCAATGTGCAAATCCAAGCGCTCAATTTCATTGGAATTATGAATACTGGCACGTTTAACGGTGGTTCCTGCCAAAAGTATAGGTTTTAAATTGGCAACTGGCGTTATGTTTCCAGTCCTCCCAATCTGATAACTCACTGATTCTAAGAGGGTTGAAGCAGTCTCTGAAGGATATTTGTAGGCCATGGCCCACCTTGGGGATTTAGCGGTGTATCCTAAAAGTTCACGTTGAGCGAATGAATTTATCTTAATCACAATTCCGTCAGTATTTAGCGGAAGCTTGAATCGTTCGGTGTCCCATTGGTCAATAAAACTTAAAACCTCATCCATATTTTTGCACTTTTTCCAGGTTTGTGAAACGTTAAATCCCATTTCTTTCATCCAGATTAAGCTCTCTTCGTGCGTATTAAAAACCGTTTCATTTGCTAAAAATTGATAGAAATAACAATCCATTTTACGTTTTGCAACAACTGCCGAATCTTGCATTTTAAAAGTTCCGGAAGCGGCATTTCTCGGATTAGCCAATAACTGTTCGCCAATTTCTTCCCTTTCTTTGTTCAAGGTTTCAAAAGCAGTTAAGGGCATAAATCCTTCTCCACGCACTTCAAAATTAAGAGGCATATTTTTTTTACCTTTCACAATCAGCGGAACGGTTCTAATAGTTTTTACATTTGCCGTAATATCGTCACCTCTCACACCGTCGCCACGGGTAACTCCACGAATTAATATTCCATTTTCATACCACATTGATAAAGCCACTCCATCAAATTTTAATTCGCAAATATATTCGTAATCCGCTCCGCCAAGTACTTTGCGAACTCGTTCATCAAAGTCCGCCAAATCCTTTGCGTTATAAGTGTTGCCCAAGGAGAGCATCGGGTATCGATGATTTACTGACTCAAATTCTTTTGAAATTATGCCACCAACTCGATGCGTGGGCGAATCTTTTCTGATAAACTCAGGATACTGATTTTCCAAGTTAACGAGCTGGTCTAATAGTTTATCAAATTCAAAATCAGAGATCTCCGAATTGGAATTTTGGTAATATTGAAAATTTAAATCGTTTAATTTTTCAGTTAATTGATTGATTTGTTCCTGTGGAGTCATGGAGAAAAACTGATTTTTTGACTAAATTAATGCCAAAAAGTAAGTTTTGGTAAAAATTTAGTTAAAAACCGTAAAATTCACATGCCTCAGTTTTTTTTTGTCGGACAAAGCATCCATTATTTCAATTTTTCATTCTTAATTGCTGGTCTATCCAGTTTCAACCGCTGAAAAAGCGCTTGGATTTTTGAGGCTTCTAGCTTTGGCAAAAAACTAGGAAACACTTTAATCAATGAAGGACGATATAATTTTATCGAGAATATTTGACAATCAACTGCTGATGCATCTAACCTTTGAGGCTTTCAAAACGCAAAGAATCGATTAACATGGGGGTGTCTTATTTAGCAATGTTGTCAGACTTTTGTCCTTTTCTCAAATTTCAAGGAGGCATTTTTATTGTTTTAGGGATATATATGTAATAATTTTATGCCATCATTTAATGTTTTTGAATTATCTATGAATTTATCTCGTTATTCCATTCCCATTTTACTACTGATCATCATCTTGGCTTATAGTCTAAGAACTTATAATCTTGACCGACACGGCATCTTTTTTGATGAAAAAGCATCAGTGTTGGTTAGTCAGGGCATGGCAATGGAAGGAAATACCCAGAAAAATTGCTTTTATACTCCCGAGAAATTAACGTTCACACCAAAAGAATTTTGGGCACAAAAATCATTAGAAGATTATTACGATGCCATCCGAAGGAGTGATATTGGTAACAGTCCGTTTTATTACGTTGTACTGCATAATTGGATAAATTTGTTTGGAATCTCTGATTATTCTGTCCGATTTTTATCTGTTTTATTCAGTTGTTTTATAATTGTTTTATTATTCTTTTTCATTCAAGAACATTTTAAAAACCTTCATTTAGCACTTTTAGCCTGTTTTTTACTGGCCATTGAGCCATTTTTTATTGCTTACAGCCAACAAGCTCGTAATTATTCTTTGAGTTTTTTCTTGACATTACTATTAACCCATATTTTCTTGAAAATTATAAAAAACGAAGAGATAGGCATTAAAAAAAACGGTTTGTATTGGTTTTACGGATTCATTTCGGCCGCTTGTTTATTATCCCATTTTTTAACAGCAACCGTTTTTATGGCACATGGTTTATACGTTTTATTGTTTGTTCGAAAAACCCGCCCATGGATTTTGTTACCCATTTCTTTATCCATAGCAGCCTTAACATTTGGTTATTGGATTCTATACGGTGGGGGAAATTACACGTTTGCAACATTGAGCTATCAAGCCAAAATCTATTATCAAGAAGCGCATCAAATTCCAAATCTTCATGCTGGTTATATTGATCCCGCTACCGTTGGAAATGTTACAAAAAAATCGATACCAATTTTTACTGACTTGTTCATTGCGAGTAATAATATTTTGGGTGATACCACTGGAAAAAAGAATTTAATTTTAGCCCTTTTGATTGCTGTAATTTCTATTTTTTCAATGAATAAATTTCAAAAAACGAATCAGAAACTTTGGATTGGCCTTGTTATAGTAACAAATACTGTCGGTTTTTTACTGTATTCAACGGCAAAATTTCAGTATGTAGAGTTCGTAAATTGTGGTCTATTATTTTATCTTTTTATTGAGTATTGGCGAACAACTAAGGATGAATTTCAAAAGAAACAAAACTGGTTTTTGCTTATTTTAGCTTTTTTACCAACACTTTTTTTAATATTGATGACTTTCAAAAATGGTCATACTTTTGGGCTTTCTCAGCGGTATTCTGGCTTTTCATTTCCATATTCAATTATCATCGTGAGTTTGGCACTTCTCCAAGCAAATGTCAAATCAAAGCCGATGAATTATGTGGTTTGGGCAGTTTTTGCCGTACATTTATGTTTTGTTGGTATCACGATTTCAACGGTTCTAAACGATGAATCTTTAAAATATAATTACCGAGTTAACGCCCGCTCAAAAAATCCATACCCATTCATTGCCGATCGCTTAGAAAAATTGTACCAAACTGGCGATACGATTGTATATCCCTCTTACGTCAAGACTTTTTATAAAGCCGATATCTATACAAAAAATATAAAAAAATCGGTTTTAGACGCACAGTACGTGAATTTATACTTTCCAAAAAATGCTGAATACGTTCAAACGATTGATGCTCAAGAGCCCAACCTAGTAATTTTAAAGAAAAAGAATGGTCAGAAAATTAATATTTTTGATTTGAAAGGAGATTTATTTCGATATTAATGATTGTTATTCGATTCTAGGTTTTAGATGTTCGACTTTCCGTTTTAATCAAAATCAACGAACATCGAATATCGAACAATGAAAAACGAACATCGAAAAACGAACATCGAAAATCCAACAACCAAAATATGAACAACGAAAATATGAGTAACCTACTAATTGCCCCATCCTTGCTTGCGGCTGACTTTGCTAATCTCCAACGTGATGTTGAAATGGTCAATAACTCGCAAGCCGATTGGTTTCACATTGATGTAATGGATGGACTTTTCGTACCAAATATTTCTTTTGGAATGCCAGTGATTGAAGCCATAAATCGTCATGCTAAAAAACCATTAGACGTCCATTTAATGATTGAAAAACCGGAACGTTACCTTGCAGAATTTAAAAGAATCGGGGCAAAAAACATTACGGTGCATTATGAAGCCTGTACGCATTTGCATCGTACGATTCAGCAAATCAAGGACTTGGGTTGTTTGGCGGGAGTCGTTCTGAACCCTGCAACGCCTGTTTCGGTTTTAGAGGAAATTTTGCCGGATTGCGAAATTATTTTACTCATGTCGGTAAACCCAGGTTATGGCGGACAAAACTTTATCGAATCTACTTACGAAAAAGTTAGAAAACTTCGCAAGATGATTGATGAAAAAGGGCTTTCAACCTTAATTGAAATTGATGGTGGGGTAAATCAAGAAACGGGTCAGAAATTGGTGAATGCAGGTGCTGATGTACTGATTGCTGGAAGTTATGTTTTTAGCAATACAAAACCATTGGAAGCAATTTCTGGATTAAAAAATATTGTAAAGGCGTAATTGTCTAAAATTGTCTAAACCTTGATTCATTTGATTTGTTTGATTATTGGGATTTGTACATTCAATTTTAATCCCACAATCATTTAATCCTAAAAATCATGGTTCATCCAAAATTATTGAAAATTGCCTATTCGCCCATCTACCAACATTCTCTTCCCGAAGGACATCGTTTTCCGATGTTGAAATATGAATTAATTCCTGAACAATTATTGTACGAAGGAACCTGTACGACCGAAAATTTCTTTGTTCCCAACCCGATGGATGAAAAATGGATTCTTCGTGTACACACCAAAGCGTATTGGGAGTCTTTGAAAAATCTACGAATCGACCCAAAAATGATTCGGAAAATTGGCTTTCCTCTATCCGCTGAGCTGGTTTTAAGAGAAACAATTATTACCCAAGGAACAATTGATTGTTGTCATTTTGCCTTGGAAAACCGAATTGCCATGAACGTTGCCGGAGGGACTCATCACGCATTTACGGATAAGGGAGAGGGTTTTTGCTTATTAAATGATGTGGGTATCGCCGCTAATTATTTATTGGATAATCAGTTAGCAACCAAAATACTGGTCATTGATTTGGACGTTCATCAAGGCAATGGAACGGCAGAAGTTTTTCAAAATGAACCACGGGTTTTTACTTTTTCGATGCATGGAAAAGAAAATTATCCCCTTCATAAAGAAAAATCGGATTTGGATATTGAACTAAAAACTTTCACCAAAGATGAAGAATATTTGAGTGAGCTTTTCAATATTTTGCCAAAACTTATCGAGGAACAAAAGCCTGATTTTTTGTTTTACGTTTCGGGCGTGGATATTTTAGAAACGGATAAGTTAGGAAAGTTAAGTGTTTCATTACAAGGTTGTTACCGTCGGGATGAGTATGTTTTTCAACAAGCAATCATCAATAAGTTACCCATCGTGGTTTCGATGGGAGGAGGTTATTCACCTCTCATTAGGGATATTGTGGAAGCTCATTGCAATACATTTCGATTGGCTGAGAAAATGTTCTTTTGATTGCTCAAAGGTTTTAGTTTGAATTTGCCCGTAAATACTCTTTTCGAATAAAGTAGATCAGTTTTGATAAGTGTCTGAATTTGGTTAAAACGCTTCATTGTGTTTCCATCCCTCCAAAATACTTTTATATTGCCAGTAAATATTTTGTAATTATTTTTTTGTAAATTACTCTCTAATTAAACAAACCAACAAATAACATGAGAAAACCAGTACCCTTTAAATTTGGGCTAATTAGTATTGTTTTGTTAACGATGAATATTAGCCTAATTGCTCAAAAATCTAAAACCAAATTATCTGCTCCCATTATTACCCAAAATTCAGTTGTTTCCCTAAATGACAGTCTTTTTAATGGGTTGAAATGGCGTAATATTGGCCCCTTTCGTTCAGGAAGGTCCTTGGCGGTGGCTGGGCACGCCGACCAACCTTTGACTTACTACTTCGGTGCTGTGGGTGGGGGAGTTTGGAAAACCATTGATGCGGGTGCAAATTGGTTCCCTGTTTCTGATTCTACCTTTCATTCTTCTTCAGTAGGAGCAATTGCCGTAGCACCGTCCGACCCGAATGTTTTATACGTTGGCATGGGTGAAGGTGATATGAGGAGTAATATTTCGTATGGTGACGGAGTTTACAAATCTACTGATGCGGGTAAATCTTGGAAACACATCGGATTAGCCAAAGCGGATGCGATTTCAAATATTGAAATTCATCCAACCAATCCAGATATTGCTTATGTGGCTTCCGTAGGAAATCCTTTCGCCCCAAATCCAGAGCGAGGCGTTTTTAGAACCATTGATGGCGGAAAATCTTGGAAGCAAATTCTTGCTAAAAACGATAGTACGGGAGCAGTGATGGTTAGAATTGACCCAAACAATCCAAGAATTATTTATGCCTCAATGTGGCAAGCGTATAGAAATGGTTATTCGATGAGTAGCGGTGGAAAAGGTTGCGGACTTTATAAATCAGTAGATGGTGGAGACACTTGGGAGAATTTAAGTCAGAAACCCGGGATGCCTAAGGGAGTTCTTGGAAAAATCGGTATTGCCGTTGCAGCCTCAAATTCAAATCGTTTATTTGCTTTAGTTGAAAATGCCAAAGGTGGTTTGTATCGTTCGGATGACGGTGGAGAACATTGGACATTAATAAATGAGGACAAAAATCTTTGGCAACGTTGTTGGTATTATATGGATTTGGAAATCGACCCCAAGAATGAAAATAATTTAATTGTCTTGAATGTAAATGCTTTGAAATCCAATGATGGCGGAAAGAGTTTCAAGCGAATCATGGTTCATCACGGCGATACACACGACTGTTGGATTAACCCTAAAAATCCTGATAATTATATTATTGGGGATGATGGTGGAGCAGAAGTAACCTTTAATGGTGGTGCAACCTTTTCTGATGTTGACATGCCAACTGCTCAATTTTATCATGTTGCTTTGGATAACGACTTTCCCTACAATGTCTACGGTGCCCAACAAGATAATTCATCGGTACGAATTGCCTCAAGAACCGATGGGAATAGTATTGATAGTAAAGCTTGGTATCCTGTGGCGGGTGGTGAAGCGGGTTATATTGCCCCAGACCCTTTAAACTCAAAAATTACTTACGGTGGTGAATACGATGGTCAAATGTCGCAACATAATAAAGAGACCGGCGAGACTCGTGATGTAGCTATTTGGCCAGAGTCTTCTATCGGAGCGCCCTCAATCGTGAAAAAATATCGTTTTCAGTGGACGTATCCGATCGTATATTCTCCTCATAATCCAAAAGAGTTATACATCACCTCCAATTACGTGCATGTTACTACCAATGGAGGATATTCTTGGGAAACGATTTCACCAGATTTAACCCGAAACGACCCAAAAACCTTAGGAGAAACGGGCGGACCTATTACTAAAGATATGACTGGAGCGGAGATCTACGGAACGATTTTCACTTTTGCTGAATCACCAACCGAAAAAGGAAATTTCTGGACTGGTTCGGATGATGGTTTAGTTCATGTCTCAAAAGATGGTGGTAAAAAGTGGGATAATATTACGTTACCAACTTCACAATTGCCCGAATTTAGCTTAATTAATCTAATTTCTCCGTCTGAATTTGATAAGGGAAAAGCTTATTTGGCTGCCACAAAATACATGTTTGGTGATAGAAAACCTTATTTGTTCAAGACTGTCGATTACGGAAAGACTTGGATAAAAATAACCAATGGCATTCCTTCGGATGAATATTGTAGAGTGGTTCGAGAAGATCCCAATAAGAAAGGCTTGTTATATGCTGGAACGGAGAGAGGTATTTATGTTTCTTTTACGGATGGAGATTCGTGGCAAAAATTGAATTTGAACCTACCCCAAACGCCAATTAGAGATTTACAGGTTCAAAAACGTGAAAAAGATTTAGTAGTTGCTACGCACGGACGTGCTTTCTGGATTTTGGATGATGTAACACCTTTATACGAAATAATGGATGGTATGGTAAAAAACAGCACTCATCTCTTCAAACCACGCCCTTCCTATTTGATGAATGGCAGCGCAAGACCGACTCGCCCAGATGTGGATGCGGGAGAGAATGTGCCTTTAGGCGTACAAGTTAGATATTATCTTTCGAAGACACCGAGCAAAGAATTGAAATTACAATTCTTGACTGAGAAAGGTGACACTATCATTACATATTCAAATATTAACGATAAAAAAGGAGAGGCCTTTAAAGTTTCCAAAGATTTTTTTGAGGATAATAAACAACCAAGACCAGGAGCAATTCCAGCGAATGCGGGGATGAATAATTTTATCTGGAATTTCAGTTATCCTGATGCCGTGGAGGTTGAAGGAACTAACGTTATGTGGGCAGGAAGTATTGCCGGAGCTATTGCGACACCCGGCCTGTATAAAGTCAGATTGATTGAAAACAAGACCTTATTATCGGAACAAACCTTCGAAATCAAGAAAGACCCCCGCTTGAAAGTTAGTGATGAAGATTTGAAAGCACAATTTGATTTAGTGCAAAAAGTAAATAAAAAAGTAAGTGAATGTCATACCGCAATAAATCAAATCCGAAAAATAAAATCTTCGGTAAGTGGATATTTAGGCGCTTTGAAAGATACTGCTTTGGTCGCTAAATTAAAGAAAATATCTAAGCCAATGATTGATTCATTGGAGGTAATTGAGTCTTCTTTAATGCAAACAAAAGCAAAAGCTCCTCAAGACGTGTTGGCATATCCGATTAGATTAAACGATAAAATGGCGGGTGTTGCCAGATACGCAATGTCGGATGGATTTGGGAAACCTAATACACAACATTATGCGGTTTATGAAGATTTGGCCGTTAGAATTGATAAAGTAATTGCCCGTTACAAGTCAATTAAAGAAACGAAAGTGCCTGAATTTAATGATTTGGTGAATAGGGAAAAAATCCAAGCAATTGTTTTGGATGAGAAAGGGAAGTAAGTATTTTTTATTTTAGGTTTTATTGATGGCATCATTCAAAGTGATGCCATCAGTTTTTATATAAAATTCTATGAAAGGCTACACAAAATTCGTATCCACGTTCGTATCTTTCCAACTTCTTGAATTGGCTGATTCTATGACTGCTTCACACACTTTTTGGGTTTGTAATGCTTCTTTGAAAGTTGGGGAACAATTATTTCCTGTCTCTAGGCTTTGTAAAAAATCTGCCACCTGATGGACAAAACTGTGTTCATAGCCAATGCCCAAGCCCGGAACCCACCATTTGTCCATATACGGTTGGTCGCCATCGGTCACGTGAATTGAACGCCAACCTCGCACGATTGACTCATCACGATGGTCGAAATATTCTAGTCGATTCAAATCGTGTAAATCCCAACGAATAGAAGCATCGGCACCGTTTATTTCAAACGTGTAAAGCGCTTTGTGTCCTCTGGCATAACGGGTAGATTCAAATAATCCTAAGGATCCGTTTTCAAAATGGCAGTGAAAAATACACGCATCATCAATCCGAACGGGCTCGACTTTGCCCCTGAGTTGGTGCATTCTTTCTTTAACAAACGTTTCTGTAACGGCTGAAACATCTTTTATCGCTCCGTTTAGCCACATGGCCGTATCAATGCAATGAGCCAACAGGTCGCCAGTTACACCAGAACCCGCTGCCTCTATGTCCATTCGCCAGAGTCCTTCGCCCCCTTGAGGCAAATCGGCACTAATGGTCCAATCTTGTAAAAAATTGGCTCGGTAATGATATATTTTACCCAATTTTCCCGCATTAATGAGTTTTTTTGCTAAAGTAACGGCAGGAATTCTACGATAATTATACCAAACGGTAGAATTTACACCGGCTAATTCAATGGCTTCAACCATTTTTTCGCCTTCATCTAAATTGCGAGAAAGCGGTTTTTCGCACAGAATCATTTTGCCCGCTGCGGCGGCGGCAAGCGCTATTTCGGCGTGCGTATCATTTGGTGTACAAATATCGATGGCATCTATATCGTCTCTGGCAATTAATGTTTTCCAATCGGTTTCAAAGGATTCATAACCCCATTGCTCGGCAAATGCTTGTACTTTTGCTTCGTTTCGAGAACATACTGCTTTCAAAACGGGCGTAAAGGCTAAATCAGGGAAAAAATTAGCCACTCGATTATAACCATTCGAATGGGTTCGACCCATAAAACCAGTCCCAATTAAGCCTATTCTTAGTTGTTTTTTCATAGCCCCCTCACCCCCGAAGGGGGGATTTGTTTGAGTTAATATTTTGAAATTATTCTTAAAATTGTCCTTTATTCCCCCTTTGGGGGTTAGGGGGCTATCCAACCGTGTTGTTTACGAACATTTATCATCGTTGATAAAATGTCATTCCAAGTTTTGGGTTGGGTCATCACTTCATTGGCGAACATACAGCCATCCCAGCAAATGTGTTTGAAGGCTTTTGTTAAATCACCCTTTTCTTCTCGTAGCCAATACCCCGCATCATGAACGATATCCAATTTTCCATTCGGGTCGTTTGCCAAGCAATGCCTACCCGTTTTATCGTGTGAACCAGTTCCATGAACTGTTCCATCATTTTGAGCCACGTGAAAATCAATCGTCCAAGGACGTAATTCTTTGGTAAGTTTAATTAAACCTTCGTTCAAAGCCTCTCTATCATCCCACTGAAAATCGATGGGGAGAATTCTATCTTCGGGGGCATTATATCCTAATAAATAAAGAAAAGTATGCGACATATCCGCTTGAAAACCAATATTAGGGCGATTTACCGCTTCCAAGGTATCAAGCATGGTTCGCCAACTATGCATTCCACCCCAACAAATTTCGCCTTCGGCAGCCAATTTTTCGCCATAATCTGCCGCAACATCACAGGCTTCTTGAAAAGTTTGGGCAATTAATTTTGTATTTCCAAGCGGGTCATTTGCCCAATTTTGAGGACTACTGGCCGAATCAATTCTCACAATTCCGTGGGGGCGAATACCCATTTCACGCAATTTTTGACCAATTTGACAAGATTTTTTAACCATTTCCACAAATTGAGTTCGTTCTTCTTTATTTCCCATGGCAGGGCCACCCCAAATCGGTGCGACTAAACTACCAATTTGTAGATTATGTTTTGCTACCTTATCTGCTAATCTTTTTATGGCATCATCAGAAGTATCAAGGTCATAATGAGGGTCGAAAAGTCCGATATCTACGCCATCAAATTTAATCCCATCGACCTCAGCGGCCGAGGTCATTTCGAGCATCGTATCGAGTGAAATAGGAGGTTCAGAATCGGGGCCTTTACCTACAATTCCTGGCCAAGTAGCATTATGAAGTTTTGGATAATTATTTTCTTGCATGATGTTAAGTTGGTTTATGTTTAAGAATTATTTGTGGCTATCGGCGATTAGCTTTTAGCAATAGGCTTGCGAATTAGGCAAACTCTTACCTTTTTTGAGCTAATTGCTAAAAGCTCATAGCCAATTAGATTACTAAATCTGGATTTTTTGGCCCGAAATGTTTAAGCATGACCATGTGGTCAGTGGATGAATAATTAGTTATTTTCACGCCTTCCATCGCCGCTTTTTCGGTAATGAAAAATTCATCGTTGGTTAATTGTCCATATCGTATCAGAGAAGGGGTTTCAATATCCCAAACGCCCATTTTTCCGTGTCCTTGCATCATAATTATTCCGTAAGCAGCACTATCTTTGATAATTACCGTTTTGCCCGGTGCGATGGTTAATTCCTTGGCAGAAAATGCCTCGGAACGATAACAAATCCAATTTTCAATATAGCCTTCTGCTTGCATTTCTCCGATTGCTTTTACGGGTTTTGGCGCCATAAAACGAGTTTCTAAAATATTTGGATTGGTGTTTAATTCCCAATCAATTACTTCCATTAATTGGTCATAGTCGCCAATTCTGTCGGGAGGAGTACCATTCCACAGTAATTCTTCGGGAATAATTGCCTCATTTACCAGCGATTGGTACATGGCAAAAACATCGGAGGCCTTTTGTGGCTCGTAAGTACACATACTTCCCGGGGCGTGCAACATTCCTGGGGGAACATCCCAACCAGTGCCGGGTTCTAAACGAAATGCTTGGGAATAATTTGTTAATTTATTGTCGCCCTTGGTGAAATTTATTAAGCATTCTTTTATTTGCTCTTTTGTTGTTCCTGGTGCGATTCCGAAGAAAGTGTACGGGAAATCTCCTCCATGATTATTTAACTGCGGTGGAAAATAATAGGCTTCTGGTTTACCAAGTTGGCCAATTTTAGCAGCGTGTTCGTCATTGTGGTGAATATGGTGCGGGAGCGGGCCCATATTATCAAAGAACTTAGAATACATTGCCCAACTTTTGTATTCATTCCAAAGTCTATTCCCAATTATTTCGCCTTTCAATTCATCAATGGCATCTTTCAAAAGTACTCGGTCTTCCGTATCACCATCAATAAAAATGATGAAACTTAATCCTTCATTTTCACCCGTTAAAGGCCCGTTTTTTGCGGGTGTAGTCGAGGATAACCAACGCTCATCTATGCCTCCACGAACACCTCCCAATACATAATAATCGTCGGGATGGAGTTTTATTCTCCTACCAGGAACGCAAAATGAGCGGGGAACCCAAGTGGGTGCTAATCGTAAAATACCTTCTCCTTGGGCTAAGGCTTTTTGAGCTATGCTTAAAGTTGACATAATTTATGTTGGTTTGATAATGTATTGTAATAATTATTCGGAATTATGAATTATTAGGCAGCAATGTTAATCGTGAGAATAAATACCCTCCAATATTCCGCCATGTAGTACATAGTTCCGAAATTTCATGAAACAATTAAAGTTAAATCAAAAGAACGGCTTTCATCGGGCGCCAATAAAATGAGTTCATTGTTTTCTCTTGCCTTTGCTTGCCCGATTGGGTGATTTGTACCTGGTTCTAAACCCGTTACATATTCATTTTTTCCCCAATGTTGCCAATTTGTTAAAGTTGGCAATTGTTTTTTATGGAAGTTTAATTCAACTTTCAAGCCAATTTTAGGATTATACAATCCACAACTGCATATACCATTATCATTCGAAAAAGGGTCAATTAATACTACTTCTTCTCCCGAACCCAAATGGTTATCAATCGGTGCAGGACATATTTTGAAGTCATTACCTTCTTTGAAAATTTGAGCTTTTTCTTCACCAAACCGAGGTTTCCAAGCTCCTTCCCACAGAATTTCGGTTCCTTCATCTACTAGAGGGTATCCAAAATTGAAATGGTAAAGAATCATGAGTGGGGCGTACGTATTTCCGTAATTAACTACTTCATCGTGGATCCGAATATTTGCCTCACCCAAAGTACTTGAAATAGTTCTTCGCAAAGCCAAACTCGGTCCAAAAATCCTTGATTCTCGAATAATTCCGGTAATACTCATTTCCATTTTACCCAACCGAGGGTCAGGCTGAATGATGGATTCTATTTCGGCGGGAATATTTGAAATATGTCCATGAACTCCTCTTTCTCCGTATTCGTCAGATTCGGGTCCACCCACGTGGGAGAGACCACAAGTCGTCAATAGACCACCATTGAAAGTTCTCAACCAATCAATTCCTTTGTCTGAAAAGGGTTGCGGTGTTGTAATTCCATTGTGACTCAACCACGCCAAACTGTGCTGATTATAAAAAGCATCCGTAATGTCCATTGCTCTGTCGATCTGAACTTTAAAGCGCAACCCTGTGCCTGTGTTTATCCACGCAATTCGATTTCCACGACCCGAGCCGTTGTCCAGAATTGACGTTTCTATACCACCCAATTGTGCAACGTTAGAGATTTTGTCATTAAAGCTTTGAACTTTTTGCATCGAAAAAATTAAAAAAATTGAATAAAATATTGTTAATGACTTAAAAGCCAGTTGCTTACACGATTATTAAAATCTTCCATATTTTCAAAATGAAAGGCGTGACCCGATTTTTCGTATAAAAAAAGTTCCGCATTTGGCATCGTCTCTCTAATTTCCTCAGCCATCCAAACGGGAGTGAAAATATCTTCTCTGCCGCCAATTATTAAAGTTGGCTGTGAAACCGTACTTAATTCGGTTAATACAGCATGATTTATACAAGCGGCTGCTTGACCTTTTAATCCATGAAGTGGTTGTGGATTTGGGTCTAAATGGGCATTTTTTCTATTTTCTGCTAATTCAACGGCCGTTTTTTCGTTATCCCACGTGGCTTTTGAATAGATTAATAATTGAATGTATAAACTGAATTCCTCCGGGCTAAACTTTGCTTTACAATTAATAAGGTGCTGAAAAATGGCTTTAGCAACGTTATCGCACCGAGCCCAGGGGCACATCAAAACCATAGATTTTACTTTATCAGGGTGCCTAATAGCCAATTGTTGGGCAATGGTACTACCCATTGAGCATCCAATAACATGGGCATTTGTGATGTTAAGTTCATCAAGTAAGCCCGCATAATCATCTGCCATCATGGCCGTGGAGTATTCTCCTTCGGGTTTATCAGTTAGTCCAACCCCTCGGTTATCCCCGACGATACAACGAAAATTCTTTTCAAAAAAGGTCGTATGTGGCTCCCAGACCGCACCAGTTGCGGTGATTCCCATGATCATTAAAAGTGGAATAGCTGGAGTTAAACCACGTTCTTCGTAATAAAAATTAATTCCTTTAGTTTGTATAATTGGCATATAAGTTTGGTTAGGATTTAGGCGTTAGCATTAAGACTATAATTCTTCTGAAATTCAGGCAATTACCTCAGTATCAAAAGTCGTTTAAAAATGTTCGTCTATCTAGTCTATTATTTTAGCTTAGGAATCAAATCTTTTAATATCCAATTTCCGTCGTGAAGGGTTACAAAATCAGGATCATCCAAAGCTTCCTCCCCTTCGTCTTCACAAATAATCCAACCCCCATAATTTATGTCTTTGAGCCATTGGGTAATTGCTAATAAGTCAACTTTCCCTTTGCCCATGAGCGCAAATTCCGGTTCGCCGTTCCAATCTTTATAATGGACATGGTTAATGAGCGAACTGTACTCTTTCATCTTTTCGAGTGGATTCATCCCACCATTGATAATGTGACCAACATCGGGTGTCCAACCTGTTACTTTGCTGTCTAAGGATTCTAAAACAGACTTATAATCTGACTCAGTTCTAATGATGGAGGTATGCGGGGAATTCGGGTGAAAACTACAAGGAATGCCTTTTTCGGCCGCTCTTGTAGAAACCGTATTCACAATTTTAACCAAACTCCGCTGGCGGTTTTCTAAATCATGACGACCCGTTGGAATTTGAACTGTATTGAGGACTGCGTTCGGAAAGCGTTGCAGTAAGGCAATTGCTTTATCAGCAATTAATTTTTCGTTTTCAGATTCATCTTTACCATTCCATTCTAAGGCTAAGGCAACGGCTGCCAAAGTTATATTTTGCTCTTGTAACTTAGCTTCCAAACGGTCGGCCTCTTGTAAATCGCCCATCCAAGTGAAAATTGGTTGAATTCCAGTGAAACCAGCTTTGGCTATAATTTCTATCATGTGAGGCAATCGCCCTTGGTGGGTTTGTCCATTACCACTCATAAACCACGTGTAAACCTCTGAACCGAATTGAAAAGGCAATTTTTCTTCCATTTTATTCTTTTTATTTTATATTTTTTCCTATTTTTTTTACGAAACTTTGAACTTGGAGTTCTTTACAATCCGTGCTTTTGACTCATCTCCTTTATGAATTTCAGCCCATTTTCGGCTATGTGCCAAGGCTGATTGTATTCTCGCCAAACGTTGATAGCATTCGCAAAATCAGGATCATTTCTGGAAAAAGCTTCAATGGTGAGCCAACCATCATATTTTACTTTTGCCAAAGCGGAAAAAGCATCATCAAAAGGAATGTGACCATCGCCTGGCGTACCTCTATCGTTTTCGCTAATGTGAACGTGGCTCAAAAATGGAGAAATTGTTTCAATAGCGTGGCGGTATTTTTTCTCTTCCATGTTGGCATGATGCGTATCAAACATAGCTTTTACGTTTGGATGATTCGACATTTTGACCAATTTGGCCAATTGTTCCATGGTATTGCACAAATAACATTCAAACCGATTGAGGGCCTCTAAAGCCAAGGTTACCTGCGCTTGCTCAGCATATTCTCCTACTTGGTGCAAAACTTCGGCACCCCATTTATACTCTTCTTCTAAAGCTGGATGCGCTAAAAAATGGGCGTGTGCGGAGTGAAATGGCCCGCAAAGAATGCGAGCATCTAAATCAAAAGCACGATCGATTGACCATTTTAGGCGATCAAATCCTTTAGCCCTAATGCTGGCTGAATCACTAATTGGATTTGATTCTGGACTTACTACGGTCACAGCGGTCACTTCTAGTCCTATTTCTTTCGAGTGTTTTCCTAAATGTTTATAGTGAGATTCATCGGGTGAACCGACAAAATATTCAACACCATCGTATCCAATTAATTTTAACCTTTCAATGATGGGAAATAAATCTTCGGAAACCCCCGCCGACCACGCTAATACATTAAATCCAATTTTATTCATCTTATATTTTTTTCAAACGTAATTTTCTATATTGAACTTTCATGGGTGGTCCTACGTGCACCTGTACGCCAATAATGCCATTTGATTTCCCATTCATAAGGTCATTATCTGTTACATCGCTCATCAAAATATCGTTAATATAGTGTTGCAATCGATTGCCTCTGACAATTAAATGAAACGAGTTCCAATCTTGAGTTTTGATTTTGGTTTTTAAGGAATCTGAATTGCCCAATGAACCTGTAACTTTTAAATCTAACCAAGCATTATTTTTAACTTTTGCTCTTATTTCTTCTGGAGTCAAATTTCCTGATTGCGGATTTATGGTAGTAATTTGCCCACGATAGGCTAATGTTGTTCTACCACGTTCTTCGTAATTTTGTCCAGTGTATCGATTGGCACCGTCAATATCCGCTTGATACCCTTTTAAAGCATGAGGGACATCGGATAATTTTTCACTCCGGTAATTAATGCCCGAATTTCCTTTTTCGGTAATATTGAATTCTCCTTTCAATTCAAAATTGGCAGGTTCTTCCCCTTTCCACACAATAAATGAATTGGTTTTTAGCAAAGTTTGGGGTGTTATTTCTCCCACTAAATTTCCGTTTTCAACTCGCCAATACTTTGAGTCGCCTTCCCAACCATTCAGCGTTCTTCCATCAAAAATATTGACAAAATCTTTTTCTTGACTTGAGTTGGAAACCTTACAGCCAATGGATAGGATAATTATGAGCAATCCAATTTGCCAAATTGATAATTTGTCTTTTAATTTCATGGGGGTAAGGATTTTTTAAATTATATCAGTAATGAGAATAAATTAATTGAAAATATAAATATGGTCAAATGATAGTGGTGTAAAAAATTTAGCGTTTAACGTTTAATGTATTTTACGACAAAAAATATTCTGAAATACTTTTTTGAATTTCATTTTTAGTACCGTATTAATGGAGTCACTCTAACTTCCCGAAAGTTTTTTCTACTTTCGGGAAGTTTACTACTTAACCCCTTCATTTTAAAAAAGCATCATTTCCCTTCCTTTTTAACCTCCGTTTTAGTCGAGGAGAACATCGGATTTTTATCATTTCCTCCCGCCATTAAATACGCCATTAAATCTTTCAATTCATCGGCATTTAGGCTGTTGATTAATCCACCAAACATGATTGAAACGGATGAAAATTTAGCGGAAACCACATTCTTTTTTAAGACTTTTTCCAATACGGTTGGAGAATATGGATTCTGAGATAGATAGTAATAATTCTTGTCTTCATTAATCAAACGCCCAACAATTGAACTACCATTTTTAAGGCTATATTGCGTGGCAGCGTACTGGTCAGAAACTGTTTTGTCGGGGTGAATAATCGCTTCCAACATATCTTTTGAAGTAAAACGAGTGTTTATTTGGGTCAAATCTGGTCCAATTACGCCTCCTTCTCCTCGCATGGCATGGCACATTTTGCAGGTTGTGGCGGCATACATTGCTTTTCCTTGCTCAAAATTTCGGTTTGCTAACCCATTTTCTACGAGTGGAAGGGCCGTTTCCAACTTCCAATATCCACCTGGTCCTTTTGGGGCGGTGGCGGCAATTAAATCATTGCCATTTTTACTTAATCTTTCCGCTCCGGACAATTTGTCAAAGTAGGCTCTTTTGTTTTCAGGAACATTCTTTAAAGCTAATTTACGGGCCCTATCCAAAAAACCTACATAACTTCTTCCGCCTTTGTAGCCAAAAGCATCAAAATACCATTTGAAATACTTCTCTTGGAGCGTAGGTGTCCAGCCAACTTTTGCTAAACTGAGCATGGTTGCGTAATAGGTATGCTGGGCGGGAGGAATATTCGCTAACATGGCGGCAATATCTGCTCCGTATTGTGGATTACGTAAAATCAAATCGCTTGAGGCAGTGGCTGTTTCAATATTTAATTCATTACCTCCCGCCTCGGTTTTGATATCCATTAATTTCATGGTTTTGGCTACCGCCTCAGGTGCATCTAAATAAATCAATACTTTGCTCAATGAACGGTTTAAATGAGCCGTATTCGCTGGATAAAGCGGATTGAAATACGCAATAATTTTAGTTTTTAAGGTTGCATCGGGTTGTCCCATTCTAAGAAATGCTAACTCGAATGCTCTTAATAAGTCTAATTGTTGGGGTTGGCTTAAAGCCTTAAAATTGATATTTAAAAGCGCATTCAAAATCTCATTTTTCTTGTCGGCTTTATTTTGTCGAATCAAAGAAACTAATGCCTGTGTTTGTGCCACTGGGTCTTTTTCTTTCAAAGCTAAATTTTCCCATTCACCGACCGGTTGGTGTTCGATCGCCAAACGAGCAGCGTATCTAATAAATCTATCCGGATTTTTTAAATAAGGAAAGGCAACTTTAAGGGCTTCTTTGTTTGGTTCGCCCGTATGATATTGTTCCAAACTTCTTCTAATGGCATTGGTAGAATTTATTGGTTTTGCGGCAACTGGGTCAGTATTTTCGTTTCCTACATAGGAAATTCGGTATAAATCAGATTCTAATTTTCGACCACCCGTTAAGAAATATAATGCGCCATCCGGACCAATAACCCCATCGGTTAAGGGTAAAGGCAGTCCCGATAAAAATTCTTCTCTTTCGCCCGAATAAGTGGAACCCGATGGTTTTAAATGAACAGCATGAATAATACCGAAACTCCAATCAAAAGCCAAGAGCGTACTTTTATATTTTGCTGGAAATTTCGCATCTTTTAAATGAATTAAATTCGTTGGCGAACCTTGTCCGATGTTAAGAACTGGCGGTAAATTATCGGGAAATGTTGGCGACCATTTACTATTGCCCGTTCTCCAGCCAAATTCGCTGGCACTCGTAGCGTGACAAATACGAGTTGGGCGATACCAAGGCAAACCAAAATCCCATTCCATATCCGCATCATAGACAAATAAATCGCCTACTTCGTTAAAAGCCATATCAAAAGCATTGCGATAGCCCGCACTAAATAATTCCCATTTCTTGCCTTCGGGGTCGAGGTTTGCAATCCATCCGCCCGGAGCATAGCGGTCATTGGCGTGTCCCCGAGGATCTTTTATGAGTGGGAATAAATTATCTTCTTGCCAATTCGAGGGCAAACGGTATGCATCCAAAGGTGGAATGTCAGTATGATTTCCACAAATAACAAATAATGATTTTTTATCGGGAGATAATACAATGCTGTGAGGACCATGTTCCCCTTCGCCCACCAACTCTTTTAGTAAGGTAATTTTGTCGAATTGGTCGTCATTATCCGTATCTTGAAGTCGGTATAAACCACTTTTTCTAGTAAATTCTTTATTATTTTTCCCGTTATTAATCATCACATACAAACTATTGAAAGCATATAATAAACCATGGGCATAACCCATTCCGGTAGTGTCAATATTGGGTGCTTTTCCAATCGTTAGCTTTTCGATGGTTGTCTTGTTTTCCGTGCCAATGGCAGGAATTTTTAAGCGATATAAAGAACCGTATTGGTCTGAAACAATCATCCTTCCTTTGTCATCAAAAGTCATTGAAACCCAAGAACCATAATTATTTTCAGAAGGACTATAAAGATGTTCAGCTTTGAATCCTTGAGCGAGTTTTAATTTCTCGACTTTTGTGTTTTCAATTCCTGTTTTTGAAGGTTCTGTTGTTCTAACGGAAATAAATGAAGCAATCACTACCAAAACAGTCACTAATAAAATTACTTTCGTAAATATGGTTTTCATATCTCTTTTTTTTAATAAAATTCTATTTTATGGAAATAAGCCTATTTTTTATAAACTTTATTCAAAATTTAAAGAATTCGATTTGGTTGGCTGTCCTGTACTTTCATGATTTGTGAATGTTGATAAATTTGATGGAAGGGTGCATGGATTTCTGAATGCAGTTGTTGATTCTTTTGTGTTAGGAATAGGTGGTTTTTTGAAGTGGATAATCAATTACCAGAAATCCGTGATAAATCGTTACCTATTAATTCAGAAAAGTTGATTTTGAAAGATTGGGAGTCGAGAATATTGGTGTAATTGCAAAAAAATAATGTCATAGAATCTTAGTATCCTATGACATTATTTAATGCTGACTGTTTTGTTGTATCTAGGACAATGCCATTTTAATTCTTCTCACCGCTTCTTCTAAAACCGATTTAGGACAGGCAAAATTTAGGCGTAGAAAGCCTTCACCCATAAATGTTTTGCCATGCATTAATCGTACCCCAGCGGCTAAAATTCTCTCTTGAATGTCATGGATTCCTGTTTCACGGGCATCAATCCAACCTAAATAAGTTGCTTCTAGTGGCAATAATTTTAGACCTTTGTACTCATTTAATTCCCGATACATATAATCGTGGTTGGCTTTTAAATAGTCAATTAATTGTAAACGCCAATCCTCACAATCACGATAAGCAGCCATTGCGGCCACCATGGAATGACGAGGAAGGGGCGGAAAGAAACCATCTTTTGCCGCATTGAATTTTTGTCTCAATTCGGGGTTTGGAATAATCGCAACCGAACAGCCCAAACCTGCAATGTTAAAAGTTTTTGATGGAGCTAATAAGGTGATGGTCATGTTTTCAGTCGCTTGATTCAAACTGGCCATTGGAATGTGTTTTTTATTTTCGTCCAAAATTAAATCACAATGGATTTCATCTGAACAAATAACAAGGTTGTGTTTTTGACAAATGGCTGCTAATTGTTCTAATTCCTGTTTCGTAAAAACCGTTCCAGCGGGGTTGTAGGGATTGCACAACATAAACAATTTTGTCTCTTCCGTAATGGCTTTTTCGAGGGCAGCAAAATCGAATGTCCAACGACTTTCTAACTCAATTAATGGAAAAGTTTGCAGTTTTTTACCCACGTAGCCGGGGGCAAGATGAAAAGGGTGATATACCGGAATTGAAGTAATAACCGCATCACCAATTTCGCCAATGGCTCGACAAGTGGCGGTGATAGCAGGCACCAACCCAGGAATCCAAACTTGCCAATCTTTTTCAGTTTTCCAACTATAAAGCCGTTCAAGTCTGGCTTGCAGAAGATCTTTTAATTCCTCAGGAACAATTGAATAGCC
>Ga0114959_10000599_pt1 | contig 34100 bp, 45 predicted proteins | sample C_130625_EF_Meta_FD_87317 | JGI IMG/M metagenome (GOLD analysis project Ga0114959, IMG submission 87317) | Freshwater microbial communities from Lake Croche, Canada to study carbon cycling - C_130625_EF_MetaG | ecosystem: Environmental > Aquatic > Freshwater > Lake | place: Lake Croche, Canada... | reverse complement strand
AACATTCACGGACACACTCACGCAAATCGTGTGAAAAAGGCCCGTGGAGTTGATGCTAGAACTGGAGAAGTTCTGTACAGCGAAGAGAACGATGTGCGCTACCATTGTGTATGCGTGGAACAGACTCCGGACTTTGCTCCAATTCTGTTTGAAGATGTCATAAAGAACATTGAAGCAGAAGGCGGCAGCATAGGATTTCGTAACGGAAACGGTCCTACTATGTAAAATAGTAGTGCTTTAATAGGGCCTTAGGGCCCTATTTTTTTGGCTCTAGCTTCTGTGCGTAGAGAATAAATATACTATAGAATACCGGAGATAGTACATGTCGCTACAAATTAGACGCGGAATAGAGAGCCAAAGAACTGGAGTTGTTTTTGACGAGGGAGAGATCTCTTGGACAACAGACACCAAGAAATTATACGTCGGTGACGGAACAACCGCAGGCGGCGTTAATGTGGTAGCCAGTGCGGCTGGTACCGGCCTCACTTGGAACAACACAACACAAACTTTGAATTTTAGTGGTTCCGGCCTGGGATTGACTACAGATGTGGTTTCAGAAGGCATCACTTACGGTCGCATATATTTTACCAATGCAAGGGCACAAACTGCTGTTTCCAGCATGTTTACCACACTGGGTACATCCCCTGTAACTGGCACTGTAACTGGAGCAATTAGCCCAAGTCAAATCACAGTGAGCGGCAGCACTAGCGGAATGAATCAGTACATTCCATTCACAGTAACTGGTTCTGGCGGACAAGGACTTACAGCTGGCACGTATTATATCTGTACCATTGTGGATGCAACACACATTACATTGAGTAGCACACTGTTGTTAGCTCAGGCTGGAACTGCCATTGCTTCATTCACTACCGGCAGTATCACAGGAACAACATTTAGTGCTGGCGGTGGAGGTGGCGATGTGTATTTTACATACAATGCAACCAACCAAACTATCAGTGCCAACGTAACTTTAGACGGCATCGGCATTACCAGTGTCAGCGGAGACACAAGTCCAGCACTAGGCGGAAACTTGAACATTGGAAACTTCAATGTTACCAGTGCAGGCACAGGTGCAATCAGTATAGTAGGCGCCATTACAGCAAGCACAGGCAACATTACAGCCACATCAGGCAACTTTGTTGCAACCAATGGCAATATCACAGTTACCAACGGTAATATCACAGCCACCGCAGGTGGTGTATATACCAACAATATATTTGCCGTTTCTCCTGCAACCCAAATTTACATGGGGTCTAATACTACTACTGCTAACGTACAAGTTATTTCCGATACATCAGTATCAAGTACAGCAGGGTTCACGGTCAAAGGACTTACATCGGGCTCTACTGGTATTGGACAGTTTGTAAGTGCAATCAGATTGAAAGGTCAAAAGGGTACACTTGCTTCGCCTACGGTACTTGCAACAGGCGACGGCATTGGACAAATTTATTTTACTGGTTATGTTAACGGTGGCGGATTTGGTGCGTTACCAATTGACTTGGCAGTTATTAAAGCAACAATTTCAAACGGCGGCGACCTAGTTTCAAACGTTGCAAAGACTAAGATTGAATTTATCATTAATACTGATAATACTCCAGGTAATATTATATCGGCATCTTTTGGTGCCAATGGTGCATTTACAGCACCAGTATTCCAACTAACTTCGTATGCAAGCGACGCCGCAAGAACAACTGCTATTCCTACTCCAGCGGCAGGCATGATGGTGTTTATGGCATCTGGCACAAGCCCAGCAGTGACTAACAAAGCTGTTATTTACAACGGCTCAGCCTGGGCATTGTTACCAGGATAACAGTTTAATAAAAATAACAAACCCTAACTTGGCATCTATAAATAGTTTGATGCTAATTTAGGGATTTTTTATGAACAGATATATCGAAGACTCAACAGGACTTACATACGAGGATCTTCAAAATAATGACTGGGATGTTATTAAGTTAAACATAACTGTTGATACAGTCTCAATAATGGACTGGGTAAGGTCAGTTGAAAAAGACAACCAAGACTCAATATGGAATTTTGAATTAGTCGATCTTGTAGACGAATCCCACAAAGAAAAATTTCTATCAACACAACAAAACTTATTAGTACGTACTGCTACCGCACAACCAGAACAGTGGGGACTACAGTGGTCATTCCAACGAGAAGGTGTAATTCCGTTTATAGTGTATGCTTGTAAAAAACAATTTCCAGAAGTATATGAAGAGGGGTTCCATCAACATTGTAATCAAAACTTAGAAAAGTATATGTTTGGATTTTGGAAAAGATACTACGAATTGTTAGGGCGCGATGTGTTTCAAATAACACGTCTAGTAAAATTTCCTAAAGGGTGCGGATTAAATGCTCATAGAGATACTAATAAGGGGCAACTAATCCGTATGCATACTATTCCACAAATAGGAACGGACCATTACTTTGACTATATGAGTGATCCTAGTAGGCAATATAAACTAGAACCTGGATGTACATATCTACTTAATACTGGTATGACACATTCTGCTGTTAACAATGATGATCAAGATTGGTGGATGCTACATAATAATCCAACAGACGAAGCAATAACAAAACTATGTAATTTAAAGGTACATGTACAATGAACGTTAAAACAACTTCTGCTTACTTAGATCTAAATTGGAAGCATGACTTTTATCAATGGCCATTGCTACATCCATCTATTCCAAAAAGTACACAATTAAAATTCTGGGCAACTGACTCCGAATCACTTTATGAAAAGAATAAAGCAACTGTGGCCGCAGATTGGATATACCATAACAAAGATATTACCTACAACTTTAACTCGCATGGGTTAAGGCAACAGAAAGAACTGGCAGATATCAACCCAGACAACTATATCTATGCCACTGGAGGTTGTATTGCCATGGGTGTGGGGATTAACGAAGAAGAAAGATATACTGATATTGTTGCCAACACATTGGGTATGGATTTGATTACATGGGGAAGCCCGCTAGGATCATTAAAATTTCAAACAATAAATTTTATGAACATGCTTAATGTAGCACCTAAACTGCCTAAAATAGTTATAGCGTATCATGCTCCGTATGCTAATACTATTTTTTATTCACAAGACGAGTTTTTACTTTATACAAAGGATATTTTGGCAGCTGATCCAGAAAAATATCCACATCACCTAGAAGCGTACAAAGCACTGCTGAATACAGACTATGCAATACAAGAAGGACACTTGTGGAGACACATAATGAAAACTACTTGCCGTAGTGCAGGAATTAAATTTATTGATGTTTCGTTTTTTGCCGACGATCCTTATGTATTAGAATCTGAAACGCTTAGGGTAGATATGCGAAAAAAGATGGATGATATAAATTATACTTGGGCTAGAGATTACAAAATGGAAGCGTTAAATGGAACGCCGTATGCTTCTCATGCCGGAGTTGGTATGCATAAAGAACTTGGCGAGTTAATTTTAAAACATTTATAAACGATACACCACACCTTGTACTGTATTGTCGGTAATAGCGGCACGTATTTTATTTTTTTGTATTTTCCCCAACTGAGTTTTAGGTAATTCATCAAATACCATTACTGTAGTTGGCTTTTTAAATGTTGCCAGTTGTGCAATGTTTTCTTTAATATTTGCAATATCAAACTTGTCATTGGCAATAATTACAGCACATACAGATTCACCAGCATCAATATCGGGTAAACCTATTACAGCAACTTCTGTAACACCCGCACAGTGCTCCAGCACTGATTCAACTTCTGATGGAACAACTTTAAGACCTTTGTGAATAATAATATCCTTAGTCCTGCCAAAGATTGTTAAGAAACCATCTTCATCAAACACGCCCTGATCTCCAGTATTAAACCAGCCGTCTTCTGTAAATGGCGATGGAAGTTTATGGTATCCTAAAAATAAACTATCGCCCTTAATTTCAATTTCGTCCTTGTTGTTGATCCGTACATCCATTCCAGGAATAGGCTTACCAACTGTTCCACGCTTAATATTGTCAATAGGATTACTTGTTATACGAAGTGATTCTGTTGTGCCGTATTGTTCAACTATTTCTTTTCCTGATTGCAAATAAAATTGTTCAGCTGTAACGGAAGGCAACGGAGCCGATGCTGAAATAAATGCTTTTATATGTGTTGACATTTCAGGTGTGATAGAATTTAACAGTCTATTATAAATTGTAGGTACTGCCATCACTATGGTAACTCTTGGCAGTGCCTGAATACAGTCTGCCACACTAAATTTATCTAACCAAATACAACTGCTACCCCTGTATAACATAGCATGTGTTGCAATTAATAATCCGTGAGCATGAAACACTGGCAAGCAATGTAAAAGTCTATCACTGGGCCGCCAGTCTAATACTTGATCAAATGCTAACAAATTACCTCTCATGCTACCATGACTTAATATTGCACCTTTGCTTTTACCCGATGTTCCTGATGTGTATAACATAACTGCTGGGTGAGTATCAGATATATCTACAGTATGAAATACTGTTGGCATGTCATGCCAAATATCAGGTAACAGTATAGCACCACTATCATTTAGAAAAAATTCAACTTCAGTTTTGGTAAATGAAGGATCAAGAGGAAAATATACCATACCCGCACGTATAACTCCTAAGTAGATAAAAATATTATTAACAGACTTTGGTAATTGCGTTGCAATTACAGTTCCTTTTGACAAGCCTAAGTTTGAAACACAGTTTGCTACCTTGGCCGATTCTCGTTCAACGTCAATGTATGTCCATTTTTTTCCGTTTAACGTTTCAAACACTGTCCCGGTATTAAAATGGTTAGATAAGAATGAGTATAAATTCATACGTCTATTTATAGGTAGGTTTCATAATGCGTTATAGTAGTGGCACATGCAAGTAAATACACTATGAAATTAACATTGTATACCTCTGGAAGTACTAAAGAACCAAAACAGGTATTCCATACGGATATGTTGAGTCATATTAAAAGAAGTGTTAAAGAAATTGGCCTTACATCATCGGATATAGTACTTGATGTTTTTCCAGCAAATGTTATTGCACACTACACAGTTACAGCACAGCCTGCGATTGCAGCCGGCGCACATTTAATTTCTATGCAGTTTGATCCTTACAAATATGTAAAATTGTTTAACGAATATAGGCCTACATACATTTCATTGTTGCCTAAGCATTTTGAAATTTTAGAAAAAACAAAAGAATGGCAGGAATTAGACATGTCATGTGTGCGATACATGGTAACCGGTAGTCAGGCTATTCAACAGTCAATGATAGATATATTTAAACACAAAGGTGTGCAGGTAGTGGCAAACTGGTATGGTATGACTGAACAACCCCCGCCTGTGTTTGTTGGATATAATACTGCATCATTTGATTTCACACCCAAAGAAGGGTATACTGTAGAATTCACAAACGAAGGCGAGTGCGTTGTCAACGGTGTACCTACTGGAGATTTATTTGATGTTACTAACAAAGTATTTTTAAAACGAAAAACCCATGCAACTAACGATACCTGGAAAACCCAACCTTGAAATTAGATTGTTGCAAGAGTCTGATTATGAAAAATTACTAGACTTTTGTAACACTTGTAAAGAGTTTGGTTGGCAAAATAACGAAAGCTTCAAGGCTATTAAATTAGATCAGATAGTTATGCCTTACGGACAATACTTTATTGGCTACGATAACGATAAAGATATCATTTGGAACTTAGCAGGAGTACACCAGTTTCCCGAAGTCGGGCCTAATGCGTGGCGTTGTTTATTTCGCGGAGCCCAACTACCAGGATACACACTTACATCTGGATTAACTAAGGATGTATTTAAAATTGGATTTCATCTTAGTTATTTTTTACCCATGCAGATAAAATTTATAAAGGAACAGTATCCTAATAGTGAGTTTTATATGACCAGTAACACTAAATCCAATGACACATACTTTGCTAAAAGTCAGCAGTTGGATAGTGTTATAATGCCGCGTCTAGCATCTAGAGGTGTGTTTGTGCGGACACACGATAATTTTATGCTGTACAATACAATACAAAGTGTATGGCAGATACAAGAAGTTAATTATTGGGAACAACGAAATAAAGTGCTACCCATGGATATTCTTTAATCGTTGTTCAATAGTCAAATTATTTTTATTTAAAAAAGTATAATGCTGTTGTAATATATCAGCATAGAACTTGTATTCTTCTAGTTGTCTTTCACTTAGGTTTGGTAGTTTGTTTACATACTGTTTGTCAAACCCTAACAGCATACTGGTCCAGTTCCAACCATTAAGAACAGTTTCTCCCTTATTAACCCAGCTCATGGCCAATCTCTTGTCTATACGATCCGAAACTTCCTGTAGTACGTTTGGATTTTTATAGCTCATCCAATAATCATTATCAGTTCTATTGCTTAGTTCGTAATGATATCTAACAAAGTCTTTAGTATCTTCTAAGAACTGTTTCATCATAGTGCTTAACACTTGACTTGAACGAGGGCTCCAGTCTTTATGTTTGTTGTATTGTCTTGCAAACGCCATAACTGTTACGCATGTGACCATAATGCTAGTAGCTTCTAACGGTTCAATAAAACTTTGGCACAGTCCGTTACTTGCTATATTTTTAATGGCGATGTCTTCTAATCGGCCGCCAACAAACTTAACAGTCTTTTGATGCTCCCACTTTAGTCCTCGGCCTGCCCAGTAATCAGAAATAGTTTTAACAGCATGCTCTTCAGTTATAAAATCAGAAGAGTGAACGTATCCTGATCCTAATCTGTTAGCTGTTGGGATAGCCCATATCCAACCAGCTTCTTGTGCGATTGCTTCTGTAGCAGGTTTATCAGATTTGTAATTTTCAATGCCTCCAAATACTGCTTGGTTGTTTCTTAAATCCTCGTACTTTTTATATGAAGTATAATCGCCAATTAACAAACGTTTCTGGCCTGTACAATCAAAGAATATATCTCCAAACACTTCAGTACCGTCTTTTAATACAACAGATTTAACACCGTCATCCGTATGATTAACTTTTATAATTGTATCTACTATCTCAGTATACTTGTCTTTAGATGTAGCTTCTCTAAGACTATTGCCAAATTCAAATGCGCTAATGTGATATCCGTATCCAGGAAAATCTCCTATATTAACATTACCATCTTGTCCGTATGGACTAAGACGATTTTCAAAAAGATACTGATTAGATCCGTGCATCCTGTTGTACAAATCGCTATCATATTTTTTAGGATCTTGTTCGCGTAGTTTTAAAAAGTATTCAACACTTGTTAACCCTCTGGGGTATACTTCTTTTCCGTTGTGCGATAATGCTTGATGAAAGCAATGGCTTGGAATTAAGTCGTCAAAGGTATGGATCCAGCTAGATCCTTTTTGATTAAAATCGATAAAGTCAATGCCGTACTTGTAAGTTGCACGGCCGTCCTTCATCCATTTAGTTTCATCAACACCTACTGTTTGTGCAACGTATCTTATAGTGGGTGTTGTACTTTCTCCCACACCTATTATTTCAATTTCGTTACTGTGTATAATAGTTAAATCTAAATCAGTCGTTGCGGCCAAATAAGATAGGGTGATCCATCCAGCAGTTCCGCCACCTACTACTACTAATTTCTTTTTCATTTGTAATAACCTTCGTTTTTAAGTTTATGGAATAACTTGTTCCATTCAAAGTCTTGTAAGTAATATCCGTTAACAGATTCCGAACGCCAGAACCAAAACCAGGACATTTGTGCCAGCCAAGGAATTATACCTACAACACCTAGTATCAAGTATAATAGAACTAGATATACAATAGGCCCTAGCAACGGCATAGTATAATATACGTTTCTATCAATCCAGGTGTTTGGTGTTTCAATACCATAATCGTTTACTAATGAGATATTGTTTGCTTGGCCTGCATATAGTTTAGCTCTACCAAGCCTAGTCTCAGGTCTGCCGTCTATCCATTTGTTATCTGCATGAATGTGATTGTGACGGTGTACTGATGCCCACTCTCTTAAATTTGTACCTGTAGCTAGCCACCACCAACCTCTAATAACATGTGCTACAAGTCCATGAACTGGCACAGGGATATCTTTAAAGTCCCACCATTTGTGTTTGATAATATCCTTCCACGGAACCAATTGTTCGGAGTCTCCGTACCCCCTATGCGAACCAGGATGCACATATTTGATACCGCAAAAAATAGTAAATGCCATAGATATAAATGCAATAACAACAGCTAACAAAAATTCTAACATATCATAATCCTAATTTAATTATATCTTCGGTATAAATCTTGCCATACAAGTTTACCCTAGGGTCGTCTCCGTCATTCCAAACAGTATGCGGTAAAGAAGTGTTTACTAGGTATACCCACCCATCATCGGGTATATTCATTTTTTCGCCATCTATGATCCAATGTGCGTCTTTATTGTTATACAAAGATATATGGAATCGAAATTTATCAGGCGCATCTTGATGCTCAATAAGACGTGTACCTTTTGTTAGTATACTTATAACAACTTTCTTTATCCTAGCCTGCTTTTGGATATCCTCACAAATTTCTAAACCATAGCCTTTAAAACATTCTCTAGGATTTAAATCATTATTATCTTCAACTTCTCGGTATTCAGGTTTAGTATTACTACGCTCGGGCGGAACAACACCTTTTCGATCTATAGGATTCCAACATAAATTATACCATGCAGTATCTGGCATTAAACAATGCCCTTTGGTAGCTGTAGGATCGTGCGGGTTAGTAGACCACATATAGTCATGCTCGCCTTGTATAAATTTCCAATCTCCATAGTTGTGTTCTAAGTCGGCATACCAAGCTCTTAATTTTTCTAGATCTATTTGGAACCAACGTTTGATTTTCCATCCTACATTAATCTTAGAAAATGTTCTGATATAATGGTGGCTACCTGGAACTTGTATACCTTCAGTATCTAGTGTAGAAAAGTCAACTTGGTTGGCAGGTATCATATAGTGTAGTCCGTAGTTAATATGGTATCAATGTCACTAGCTAAAAATTTAAAAATTAAATGTATTCTATCTGTAGTGCCCAAGTTATCGGTACCATGCAGTATAGAGGTATTGATCATATAAGCAGACCCTACTTCTAAGTTAAACTTCTCGTCCTCAAAACAGAACCACGCATTGGGGTTTGTTACAATAGGAATATGTATTTTTAAAAACTCGTCGTTGTCAGGATGTAAATCAATCTTAGTGCCAGGCGGGTGTCCGGCAATACTAGTTTGCCTAACAGTAGGAAAGGTTTTAATTAATTTTTCTGCAAATCCAAATATTAGTGCAGTTGGCACATTGAATCTGTCGGAATCAATTACATTATCTATACCATCAATGTGGTATGGAGGGCAAGGTATTGTAGAATCTTTTAAATTACTTTGTATTGCCCAACTATACATGTTGGAGACTGAATGTGTTTTAGTGTCGACTTCTCCAGGAACAGTCCATCGTAGTTGTTCAAATTCTGATACCACAACATTATAGTATTCAATTAACTCTTGCATGTCAAACTTTATGTTTGATAGTTTTTTAACTTTAAAATTCATTAAACACTCCTTAGCAAGTTATACACATAGGAGTTATAAGTATGATACTGTTGACTGTTTAAATTTTTGTATTCAGATATAAATTTTGCCACAGCAGGAGATCTAGATTTGCCCTTAGCACAGTAGATATGTACAGTTGAATCATCTGGAATTGTATCTACAAATTGTTTAATCATGTTTGCTTGCACCTTGCTACACGCAACAGCATAGTATATTATCTGACCAGAGACTTTGATACGGTTATTATCAGTATCGTCAAAATAAGTGTTTAATACATTGTAATGATTAAATTTAAAATGCGGTACGCTATGTATGTTACCAGACGAATTTAAACAGATAAAAAAATCATGGTTAAATTGTTCTACATTGCTGTCATTGAACGGTGCAGTCTTATAAAATTCAAACTGCGGATATATCTTAATTTTCATTTACCAATGATATTAAAGATATCATATTAGAACGTGTTACTCTGCTGAGTAGATGACTTCTAAACTCGCCTGTATCGTTACTAGTACCGTGCCAATCGCCAGTGTTAAGAATGTAGGCCTTACCTTCTTTTAGATGATAATTGCGATCTCTTGCTTCGCCAAAGTGAAAATAAGAGCCTTCAGCAGACTCAATAGGGATATGTAATTTTAAAGTCTTACTATCTCTATGTTGTCTAATATACATACCTGGATGGTGTCTAGACACAATAGCTTGTCTAAACGAATCTATGCCCATTACTTCAATTAATCTAGCAAAGTACCCAAATTTAAATTTGGGCATTATTTTAGCATCGTCGATGAATGTAGATAGATTAACTTCTGGAAACTGAGTAGGGTCGCATTGGAACGGTGGTGGTAACCCTTCGTAGCGTTCTGCTGGCCATGCTAGTGTTATACCATCGATAGGCCCGCAGTAATATCCGCAGAAGCCTTCGTCAACCATTTCTTTACTTTTTTCTAAATTGAGCTTTTCGTGTTGTTCATTAAAGTTAAACAAACATTGCGGAAATTGAGTCAGCATAGAACCCCACCACTCATTGAGTAGTGTGCTGTTAACATTATAGTTTAATTCTATCAAATCCCAGTCATTTGTATTATACAAAAAATCATCCGTGATTCCATGATTAGTTGGGTTGTAGTCCTTGATTACCCTTGCTGTCACTATTGCATTCTCCTAATAACATAGTAGTTAAATATGCTGTATCACTATTTATTACATACCATAACCCTATGAAACTAATCAGAGAAAACAAAGAAAAACAACGTTCAGTGTTTCTCAACGAGGATCGTTATGTCAAAGTATGGGGTAGTCGTCCAACAATTTGGATAACTGAGCATGTAAAACTACTACATGTTCATGTGCCTGGATTTGTACTAGCACATGGCAATGATTGGATTTCGTACAAGATCATACCAGGCGTACCCGCAAGTGAGTTCCCGCATACTCCAGCGTTTGTAAAAAGAATACACGAATTTTGTATTAAACAAATCGATGGGACACGACCTTGGTTTCACGGAGATTGGTCGTTGAGTAACATGATCATAGACGGAGATAACATTACTATGATCGACTGGGACAACTTGGGTCAATACTCCGAGGAAGCAATACAAACAAAACTCAACTTTGATTTAAAGTCGGCATTTGGGAAACTGTATGTTCTTTAACATAGGCCGAGATAGGAATAACGAATTTCCAGTACATGTTGAATATGCTGGACTGTGCATTAGCCTCGACAACGGTTGGACCAACGACAACGGAGTCATAAGCAAAGGATTAAAAGACAACAACTGTGTTATCACATGCAAGTACAACAAGATTGAAATAACTGTTGAACGACGTAGAACATTTCCGTTGTTTTATGATGACGATCACATTAGCAACATCATTAACTACGCTAACGAATATTACATCAATGAGGATCTAACAGTTTTAAACAATACAGTAACCGTGATCAAAAGTTGCGAGCCTAGACAATTTACAGATTTAAAATTAAACGACACTCAGTTGTTTGATTACCTGTATGAATATTTGGACGACAAAGTTACTAACTTTGAAGATCAGGCTCCTATAAAGTTTTTCCCAACAGGTGGTGTTGACACAGGAGTTATCATGTCGTTTGTTTTAAAACACAAGATACCGTTTGAACTGCTGACCGCCGAGTACAAAGATATGGATTATTTTACTTGTCACTCTAGATCAAGGTTAGGCAAGTTCTGGGCGTATCGAAACATACATCACTGGAAGGATCCCAGCATATTATTGTCGGGTACAAATGGCGATGAGATGATGTTGCGCAATCCTCACGATGCTTATTTAATAGGCAAACTGCACGGAGAAAATATCTTAAAAACATTAGCTGATCACAACACTTACCACAGTGATTATTTTCTTAGAAGTAAACACAAGCCGGGTTACAATGACATTGACAACCTAGTGCTAACCCCAGAACAAGCAAAGCAACATGTTATTGATAGGAACTACTGCGACTATCAGCATTGGCATCTAGGCAACACACTGACATGGACTCCGTTAAATGACCTTACACTAATTAACATAATGCTAAACTTCAGCTATCCTTGTGTTAGATCTCAATTGCTGGATGCCGGCATCAGCAAGCAATTGATTGAGCGTAACAATCCTGACCTTTTAAAATTTGTGTCGCCTGCCAAGAACAACATGAACTTTCAGCACTTACACAAAGTGTTTGAAGGCTTGGAAAGTTTTAAATGACTCCGCAATCTTTCAGCTACGGAGTTGTAGGCAGTGATGGATACATCTATTTGCCTCCGTACGGGTTAAACGAATGTTTGAATTATATGCTCAGGCTTGATCCAGGAACATACGATATCAAAAAGATACCATTAACTGTGGACAGCAGTTATGAAAAATGGGTCGTCAGTGTTGTAGTTGGCGACAAAATTTATGTGTTGCCTTACAATGAAAGTGCTGTGCTAATCATAGATACCAAAAACCATAATGTTAACACCATTAATCTCAATCTGTCAGGCAACGGCAAATATACATCTGCCCATGTGTATAACAATAAAATATACGCTTTGCCCTTTGGGATTGATAGTGAGTTTAATCATGTGCTAGTATTTGATACTGTGACTGATACATTCTGCACAGTTGAATTGGCTATTCCCATAAACAACCAAAAGAAATGGCACACAACACAGATCATCGATAATACAATATATGGCATGCCACGCGGAGAGCTCGCTGACCCATACTTTCCGTATCGTATGGAATTCAATTGCGATACGTTGGACTATGGGTTGATTGACATAAGCGACCTATGGACCGATATTGACCAAGAAGGGTATGCTACTGCAAAATACACGACACTAGCTGTATACAAAGATAAATTGTTTGCTCCGCCGTATTGTAGAAACCCTAATTTTGATTTGATGGCAATGTTTGCGGACGGACAATGGAGTTATACACATACCGGGCAAACAACAACCAGCAGAAAATACTATACCCATGTTGTAGCTAAAAATGGAAAAATATATTTTCCGCCGGCTGGGCATGATGAAGATTGGTCTGAATTAATGATAGTCAACGGCGAAACAAATCAAATAACTATCAAAGATTTGGGTATAGGAAAGGAAAGTAAAAAATACTTTGCAGGTTGCGAAAACAGTCAAGGCAAGATATACTACATTCCCCGAGGTGGTTGTGTTTGCATGCCCGAGGATAGTTGGAAAGAGTTTGGAGACTTGACTGAAATACTAGTGGTTGATACAAGTGACGATTCTACACGTACCATTGATGTAAGCGAACATTACAAAGACAGCACAACTATAGAAAAATATAACAACTGTGTCATAGTAGAAGATAAAATATTTGCATTGCCGTATGGTGAAAGCAAAGGGTTTCAAGACATATTAGTTTTTGATACTGTAACAGAGCAAGTGATTAAAAAGATCAACCTAGATGACTTATAAAGCATTTGAAGATTACTATAAAGAAGCAGAGATCAAACACCTTGTGTTATTTGAACACAACGGCTATCTAATCAGCCCTCCATTTTGTACAGACAAGTGCAAAGACTACAGTAATGTAATGATCTACAAGGATGGCGGTATTGTGTACATAGGCATAGATACACCTCCTGCTACCAGCAAGTACAACTCAATGGCAGCGGTAGGTGACAGTTTGTTTTTTGCACCCTATGGTATATGGGACAGCTTTAATACTGTTCTAGAATTGAGGAATTGGAAGCCTGTATATCACACCATAGCTAGTGATAGTAAAGGACAATTTTACAACATGGCCGGCGACGGTGCCACGGCATTTGCCGCGCCACTTGGCTACGATCCTGTCAGCTTTGGACTGTTTATAAAAGATGGTGAGGTGAAACAAATTCCGATACCCGAAAGCCTTGCGTTGAAACGACACATGGGCTGTGTGTTTGCCAACGGAAATTATTATAGCCCTCCAAGAGGAGAAACTTTAGACTACAACACCATTTTAAAATTTAATCCTACCACTGAAGAAGTCACAATGATTACAGTTGATAACCTTCCTTTGAGTAAGCGTAAGTATAGTGATTTTATACCAGTAGGTAACAAACTGTTTGCATTACCGTTTGGACGTGAACAAGAGCTACATCATATGCTGGTGTTGGATACTATTACAGACACTACAGAACTAGTGGAGCTGACAGTTCCGCCATTTATGAAAAAGTATAACATAGGAGTGTTGCTTGACGATATTATCATTGCAGTGCCTTATGGACATAAAGACGATGGCGATGCTAACCATGGTCTTGCGTTCAATACAACAACATACAAACACTCAACATTTGACGTTGAACAAACATTTGGCGGCAAGTATAGATTCCGTTGTGGTATTGCTTATAATGGCATTGCTGTATTCTTTCCAACAGGCACTCCCAATGCTGATATAATTGCTGTAGATAAAACCGGAACTGTTGTATTTAGAAAATCGTTACCAGAATACATTTTAGGAAGACCTATAGAATATAATGGAGTATTGCATACATTGGCATATCAAGTAGTAACAAAAGAACACTGTTTAGTAACGATGGATAAAGATTACAACATAACTTTTGAGGTGTTGTTCTAATGCCAAAATGCAATGCGTTAGACAATCATGTGTGTGTTGATACTGATGTGAGATTCAGACCCTGCTGTGTATTTCGCAAACGTAGTGGAAATACAATTCAAGCAGGCGGCCTAGATTGGAATACGTATAATCTCACATTTCTCAGTGAAGTAAAGCATGTGATGGAAACTGGATGGCATCCAGGTTGCGAAAGTTGTAAACTCGACGAAGATCTTGGCAAAGAGAGCCAGCGTATACAGTACAATCAGATGTTGACAGGTGTTGCCAATCAATTAGAATTTTTAGATATCAGTTTTGCAAACGAGTGTAATTTAACTTGCAAGATGTGTGGGCCACCAGCTAGCAGTAAATGGGAACGTTTGGTAACTAAACATATGGATTTAAAAACATATCCGTACTACCAACTTAATAACTACGCTGATAGATCAGTACACAGTGTGATCCAATCTATAGATTTCAAACATGTGACTGAGATAAAATTACAAGGAGGCGAACCCTTCATTGGCGACAACTTAGAATTGATGTTACGAGAAATTAAAAATAAAGGATCTTTAGAAAACATCTCTCTACGCACAAGTACTAATTGCACGGCGTTTCCTAAATCTCTAGTTGCTGATCTATTAAAATTTAAAAGAGTATCCGTAGCATTAAGTGTAGACGGCATTGATGAGTTGTGTAATTATATACGCACAGGATGTGCTTGGAACAAGATATACAAGGTAGTCAAGAAATGGATCGACCTTGCTAGTATCAATCCGCAAATTGATCTTAGCATATCTTTTACATTGCAGGCTTTAAATTTACACCAGTTCTTGGTTGTAAAGAAATGGGCTGCCGATCATAACATACGATTCTATTTTGATATACTAAAGGGACCTGTGGAGCTGTCCATTTATAGTTTGCCTAAAGATTATATCATGCAGTTAGACAGCAACGGCATGCTTGATGATGAACTAATCGGATTACTCGTTGGACCTAGCCATGATCCGGCAAAGTTATTGAAGCTGATAACAAGTCAAGACGTTGCAATGAAAACCAGCATCAAAGAAACAATCCCAGCACTGTACAAAAGTTTAACTAACTTTTTTTAAATAGATATCACTTAGGCATGTGCATTTGCTATTTCCGCATACAATTGGATCTGTAGGCAATACATATTGTTCAAGAGTTCCTAACTTGCCGCCATATAAACAATCACTGCGATAAATGTCTCCCCAGTGGTCTATACAGATCATGTCAATACCCGCCCAACACTTCCATCCAAGGTGATTGTTTTTGCCCGACATGATCAATTCGTTAGCACTGATTTCAACACCGTCCAGCAAGAGCTTGCCTCTATGTAACTTTTGATCTGGCAAGTTGCGTAAAAATTTCCATTCTTTAATTGTCTTAAGTTGTTCAGCTGAATAGTCTCCAGGATTATTGGTATACGATCCTTCTTGCTTGTCAAGTACTACCTTGGGCCATATGGCAACTGTGGTGGATGCATTGTACAACGTCTCAGCTATAGTTAACATGTTATCAAAATTTTCTGGGGTAAACATAACATTAACACCCTTGAGACCACTGACATTTTGTAAAATGGAAACAAAATGATTTACATCAGCATACTCGGGATGATAGCTCAATATCATACCATCGGAGTACTTGGATAACGTTTGATAATATTCTACGGTTTGACTGCCGTTGGTTAAGTAACTAAAAATGTGTCCTTTACTTTTAACCAGTTCAGCAAATGCAAGAAAGTGTTTCCAGTATGTGGGTTCTCCACCGCTTATTCTATAACATACTTCCTTGCCTGGATAATCAAAATTTTCTACAAACTGTTTGACCACGGCCCATTCCGGCCAGCCCGATGATCCGTCATGCAAAAATGTTGGGCAGTAACTACATCTGTAGTTGCATTTGTTACCCAAGGTCCAACTGACTAGAAACCAGTTTGCCTTGTCAGGGTCATGATATGTTAATGCGCTCATTGGCTCATCATGTGTTTTACAATGGTACTGAAATTTTGTTCAGTCACCTTTACTGTTAGTATCAACGAGTATACACTGTCTGAGAAACTAAACACACTATGCTCCAGTTGAAAGTTAGCAAAGTACAAAAATCCCGGATCAAAATACACAGGCTTACCGTCTATCATTTGTACAAAATTTTCCGGCTTGCATTTACCAAACACAATAATCAGCCTAACATACTCGGGAGCAAATCCCGGATGGTCGATGTGTGGAGGGAAATATCCGCCAGCACCTATTTTTAAGAAATGCACACGACCTATATCAGGACTAAACATGTCTATAATTTTTTGAATTTGTGGCAACGCATGATATACTGCTGTGGGGGTTACAAAATTGTCTTCACGCATCTCCACATTGTGATACTCTTGCATGTATCCAAAACTATTAAGATGATAGTTGTCCATGACATCGCCGGTATGGCTGGTAACAGGCAGTCCCCATCTATTATTGTGAGTATCTTTCTTTGCATTGTATGGGCACCAATTGGTTTTAAATTGTTCCAGTCCCTGTTCTAATTCTCCAGGATCAACATACATTTTTAATTTGATGTACTGCCCCATGTTGGCAAGACTATTGAACAGCAGACCTCTTTCAATTTCAGACGGAGTCATTTCTAATCCTTTGATAGTTGGTAAAACTAGAACATGCCAACCGCATGGCATCTATATCCCATCCTGTCTTGTATGGCGTAATAATCAAATGTGCTCGAGGTTCATTACCAGTATTCCTAATACTGTGAAAACTACCTATATCCATAGTACGAACATCTCCTTCCTTCCATGGAACTAGCCCACCGTTTTCTAAGACAAATTCAAAACCTGGCGGATTTATGATTGCAACATTGACGGGCCCGCACAGCATCTGCCCAGTTGCATAATCTCTATGCGGGATTGCAAATCCGTTGGGTTCTAAAATCATTATTCTAACTCTAACGTAATCTTTGATTGGACTGTGCTTCTTAACCCAATCAACTGTTTTAGGAAAAAACTTACAGATATCAGTCCACCCTGTGACATCGTCATCAGTTACTATTCCATGTTGTTTGTAATATTCGTATGAGTTTGTCATTATGGATGAATACCCATATAAGGTAATTGATAACCATCCAGTATGTTCTCTATGTGATACTGCTAACGATGTTTTATTTTTAATTTCTTCTTTTAATTCTGTAACATCTGTATCTATATCAAGTCTTAAAGATTTACATTTGCTTTGAGTTTGTATCCACTTGAAGTAGCGCACAATGTCTTCGGGAGTCTCGGCATTTAAAAACTCGTTAGGAATTGTTAATATGTCGCCGTTATGCGTCACATCCTTGTGCAGATTAAAAAAATCAGTTACTGTTTGATCCATGGCAGAATCTTAAACCTTTCATCTAGTTTTTTGTCTTGTATATCCTTTGCTCTAATGCAAGGATAATACGTACCGTCTGCTGTAAACATGGTAACATACCAGTCAATTTTATCATGGGCTAAAATTGCAATAAATTCGTTTTGCATCTTTAACCGCAATTCTACATCATACAGTAACGAGTTGATAATATATCTAAAGCAGTTACTAACTACAAAAAATCCTTTGGTGCCTTTGCACGTACTTAGGAATGTTTTAACAGACTCGGAATTAAAGATATCTAACTGCATAAAATCGGTAACAGTGTCTTTATACAAACCCATGCTCTTGTGAATTGCAGTTGGACTAATATCAACAACATAATGATTAGATGTAGTTAGGCCCACTTGTGTAGGATTAGTTTCAATCATCTCGCCAGCTGCCAAAGAAATTAAACAATCAAATGTGCCTTTTAGTTCAGTTGGTATATTCAGTGTTTCAGTATTCTGCGGGAAGTAAATGTTGTAATTGAAAATATCATTTATCAAGTGCGTGTCAGATACAAAGAATCCAAAATTCTTTTCTCTAGCTTTGGCACTGATACCAACCTGCCCTAACATGGCATACTCAGTATCGGATGGTATTTCAGTTGTATAGGCCACTTCATAATTGTCTAAGAGCAGATCAGCAGTGAAGTATTCAGCCAGTCGTTGGGCTAGACCATTTAAACTGCGATTGCAGTAATCCTTCTCAACCCAATAAAATTTTTTCATTATATATGCACTTATAAATAGCTATGAGATATTTATGAGTTTACTAAACAGACAAATAATTTGTAGTGCAGAGCCGGGCACTGGTTTACCAAAACATATAATTGGTAATGTGATCGTACGGTCTGACGACAACAGTGAGCACTTGTACATAGACGGGGCTGCCGATGGTGGATCACCCATCTATGTAGGTATAACCAAATCCAGAGGATCCCAGTCAAATAAACTGCCAATTGAGCCAGGAGACATTTTGGGCGGGTTACAAGTGTATGCTCGTGTCAAAGCAGGTGATAGTTTGGGTTACTGCCACGAAGAAACTCCCTTACACGGCAGTATAATGTTTAGAGCATCTACCGACACAACTGATGTGTTATCGACCGAACTGCTATTGGCAGTTAACAGTCGTGATGGATTACAGGTTAAACTGGTGTTGGACTCACATGGTCATTTGAATGTGTCTGGTAATATAAAAACCGGCGAGTTACAAATCACGGATGAAGAAGTGCTGGCCGATCAGCCTGTTAAATTTGTCAAAGCAATTTATGAAGACGTCGAGTATGCTATCCCATTGTACTCAATTCGGGAAAAACTTTCCTAAAATCAGTGCCGCGTTGTTGATCACAACTTTCTAAATACTCTATGGTGGAAGGCAACTTGCTAGACCAATCTTCAGCCATCATGTATTGAACCAGTCCTAACCAACGCTGTTTGCCGTAAGGATTGTTAACAAACTCTTCGCCGTACTGATTCCTAGCACAGAAGTATATGATACGTTTTTCAATTTCTTTTTTAAGATGCATGGGCAAAACACGCACATTTAAATAGCTGGGAAGGTAAACCAGGTGTGTTCCAATCAATCCGGCTCCGTATGGCGGCAGATTGATTTTTTTAAAATTCATACTGGCTTTCCACTGCACTAGATCAGTCAAGCTCATTACATTTAAAAGTTGCACAGCACATGCTATGTTAACTACCACATTGTCAGGAGTGTCGTCTAACCGTTGTGCATTACTAACTATATCTCGCCATTTGCTAGGATAGCGAATATAATCATTTCTATTACCAACAGCATCGATACTGAAATTGAATTTAACTTGTTTGAAATGATTCCACAGTTGGAACAGTTTTTCAGGTAGCTCTACTCCGTTAGAGTTGTATCTCAGTATGCAATTTTTGGCCGCACCTGTCTCAACCATGAATTCTAAAATTTTATAATGCTCGGGTATTAGTAAAGGCTCGCCGCCTGCAAAGTATAGTTCTTTGATGTGCTGTGCTTGTGAACGCATGGTATCTAAGAAACTGCCTTTTTGATACCAAGTATAATCAAATGATGGATCCCAACCTTGATCCCGTTTGAGTTCGATAGTTTTGTATTTTGGGTACTGTATCTTCCACTCTTTGATCCAACTACTGCTGTCGTGCGGACTGCACATGATACATTTGAGTTGGCACATGTTTCCCAATCTCAAATCAAAGTAAGGAATATTGACTGGAAGACTTCCAGTAGAAGTGGTTTGTGCCACAATGCTATCGATGTCTAATCTATCTTGCCATACCATTGTTTCCCAGTTGCGTTTGCTTGTAATGCCTTTCTCTTCTTCTTGAAAACATTTGGTACAACTGGTTGGAATTTTATTATCGAGCATTTGCAATCTCACATTGCACATGAACTCGCTGTTCCATACTTCTTCAATGGTATGGGTTTTAAGATTCATGTCTTTTACCAGCCCAGCATCCTTGACATCAACAATACCCGCACCACTAGCATTGGCAGTACAGCATACTCGAACATCACCATTTGGGCGTGTGGCAAGATGTATCCATGGCAGCGGACAAAACGTTTTACTCTGGTTTGGCATTTTTATATTTTGTTATTTTGACATCTGAATTACAACTGCAAATCAGTTGCTGGCATTTTACAGGCTTGATTATATCTTTTGTAAATTTTTCTATAAAGTCGTCGTCGAATATATTTAATGTTCCTATATCAAACAGAGTACGCTGACCGCAACTGCCATATATCTCCCCGTCCGCTTGTACTACCAGTCTATCAGTTACTAAGTTACAGGTCCACCCATAAAAGTTATTCATATGGTTTGACATTATATCAAACGTTTTGAACTTTTGTCTGGTACCATCATCGAAGTATGTATACGCTTCTGAGCGATCAAGTTGTATAGCACCCAGAGACTTCATTTTTTCTATGTAATCAGCCGGAGGGATACGTTTTATCTTATCTTCAAGAAATTCTAAATCTTCCTTTGAATATGTATCTTTAACCACGTGATCGTTTTCATCAACCAGCATCCATGATTTGACCAGCCAAGGAACAGGGTGTGATATCAAATTGTCAAGTATGTCTTTACATGTGTGCCATGCTTTGGGATCCATCATAACTGCGGCGGATACCATAGTATTTTTTTTGTTGTATATTAAATCAGCAACAGACTTTATATGTTCAATGTCGCAAAATTCATGATGTACGCTAATCATAACATCATCAAAGTAATCAGAATATTCTTCCCACCAACGTAGCGTTCGACTACCATTGGTTGACATGGTTATTCTGCAATCGTGCTTTTCATATATGAACTTGGCAAACTCTCCTAACTTTGGCCATAGTGTTGGTTCGCCGCCTTGAAAGTGCAGACGAATTTTCTTTTTGCCAATATCATTTTTATAAACTGAAATTATGTGATCAAAGCTCTCACACACTTTATCATAGTCGGGCCAACGACTTGTTCCGCTATGAGCATATGGCCAGCAATAATTGCACTTGTAATTACACACATTGGTAAATGAATATTCAAGATTTAAAAAATCTTCTTGCGTTTTGTTTATGATCGCTATGGGCTTCATTTCATCAAATGCCTTAGTAAAGGACTGATACCCACAAACCCGCCATCTTTAGTATAGGCCATATGGATGGCTTTAGAAGGAGTTAAATCAAAATCTTTACAAACCTTAGCGTTTAACTCGCCGTATGTGTTCCATAAGTAGTCGGGCTTGACATTGCTTAACACATGACTACCCACCATGGTTAACATTCTACAATTCATATTGAAATCATTCATTATCGCGATGCTGTCTTTCACGTGATCTTTGCTCCAGCGTAGACCAATTCTGTTCCATCCCAGGCCTAGTCCTTTACTTAAACTGACAGCGACTGACTTAATAGCTGGATGTGATAAATCAAAGTTGATTCCACTACAGCAAGTAAGCCAAGCACCATCCACATGTACACTAATTCCTTTGACTTGCGCTTCATCTAAAATCTCCGTCATTTGAGTATGCACTGCTCCTGTGCTAGGAAAGGGCATGGCAATTACCAATGGTATGCCTTCCCGTAACAGTCCTGGCCTAGTGCCCCAGTTGCCTAGTCTATCATGATATCTATAATCTCCAACCAACACTTGTGGCTGGCATTGCATATAGATATTGTCGATGTATTGTGTACAGCCAATAATCACATCTACCCGATTGAAACTGTCAAATCCAATCAACTGATTTAGTTTAGAAGATAGTATCCAGTCGGACGCTTGATGTTTGAATTTATCGATTCCTGCCAGTGTATGATCTGCGGTCCAGCCCGTGGTAATTTTTTCAAATAACGATTCTAAATAGTTGTCGCACAGAGCTTGTGGCCTATCAACTTCTAGCCACTTGCTTGAATACTCGGGTGCTGTTTTTAATCGTTCCATTCTTGTATCATCTCATAGCATTTGGGGAAAATTAGTTTCCAATCTGCTTTTTGTACAGCAGACATTTTTGTGAAAAACTCTGCCAATTCTTGTCTACCTTGCAAAATTTCAGGGGCGGTTAACGGCATACTCTTGGCATACATGTTCCACTGGCTGAGCTGTTCCTTAATGTCTGTATCAGTAGTTATCTGATCAAGATAATCAAACATACGGGCATGCTGTTGTTCAGTCATTAATCCAACATTCAAGTACTTGGGATTCATTACGGGATGGCTTACCATACCCGCAAATGTATCTTTATTAATTTTTTTAAAATTCTTGTGCTTTAACCACTGCATCCATTCCACAAGAAATTCTACATTTAGTATAGACACTGTGGTGCTGGTAAATACCGATATGTTGTCTGGCAAGTTGTCCAACAAGTCCAAGTTTGTTTCTACAACACTCCATTTGGTTGGAAAGCGTATGGCTTCGTCAACTACCCCAACTCCATCCACACTGGCGCATAATTTAACCAGTTTAAATTTGGCAAACAACTCAAAAATATAATTTGGCAGTACTGTTACATTGATACTGTATTCTAATTCTATATCGGCAGCTAGTCCCTTGGAAATTAGCCCTTCGAGCAGTGTTACATGTTGTTTGGCCAGGAAAGGTTCGCCACCGCCAAACTTGATTTTTTTAACATACTGAGAATGCTCTAACAACAACTTGTAGTAGGATTCTTGTTCACTCCATGTGAAGTCGCTGTAATCAGTGGTGTATGTTATGTCGTCTATTAAAAAAACTTTAGATCCAGTAATTTGCTCTTGTATCTTGTGCCATTGATTGCTCTCACCAGGATAGCACATGACACATTGTAAGTTGCACTTGTTGCCCAGGCGTAGATCCAAAGACAATATCTTGTGTTCTGTAATTGTACCATCTTCCAAAGTGATACGTTGGGCATCATCTTTAGTAAAATTATACATGGTTGCTTCCCATTCATTGCGAGATCGCTTGCCGGCTTCTTTTTCTATCTTGCACCTGCGGCACTGTTCAGGCCATTCGTTATTGATAATCTGTTTACGTATAGTTTTGAGTGTGCTACAATTTAATACATCTGTGCCTTTGAGATCATCGATCCGTAAATGTTCAAGCAGAGTGTTCTTGTTGCCTCCGCTTTGACTATGAGAGCACACTCGTAAGTAACCGTTGCTCTTGACAGCAATGTGACTCCATGGAAGGGGACACCATAGGTTATTTGAATTGTTCATTTAATTTGTCAAAACTACCACATTGTTTTCCGCACTCTCTCAACCCAGTAGTAGTCCAACAACTTGCAATTTTATTAAAGTACCCCGAATCAAAAATTTCTTCTAACTTGGTCTTCTTTAAATTAGGGTATACTCTGATTTTGTCTTTATAATCAATTCTAGTTAGATTAAATGGTTCATCCCATTCGTTATCTAACCAACAACAGGGCGTAACATTACCAGTTGCACTAACATACAGTTGATTACTTTGTTTAGCCTTACATGTGATTGTTGGCAACACTTCCTGCTTTGTCTTATTAATTTTTGGAAGCATTGCTTCGCTTTTTTCAGTAGGATATAAGACATGAGTAGTTCTGCCTTCTTCGTCTATTACTGGCATATAATCGCCACGAAACCGACTAGTGTTTTTTGCTGTAAAATCTTTGAACCCCAGTTGTTTACTTAACTCTCGACACTTGTCCACCTGATGCATGTTATGCTGGAATATCAGCATATCCCATCTAGCGGCGCCGCCAGCACCTATAAAGGCCGTAGCGTTATCAATAATTGTTTGCCAGTTTGTTGAAACACGATATAAACTATGCGTATCTACTAGACCGTCAATTCCGAACACTACAACTACATTTAATTTTGCAAGAGACTTCCACCAATCTAATGACCTAGCACTGCCATTGGTATGCATGTTCAATAATATATCTGGATTGTGCGTTCTAACATATTCAAAAATTTCCAATGTGTCTTTGGCAATTATCGGATCACCTAAATTACCACACATAAAAAGTTTAGATAGCTGTTTAATAAATTCTATATCAAACCATTCTTTAAATTGCTTGAGTGTTATTTCTTCCAATGTTATATACGGATTGATAGGGCCGCCGCCGGGACGACGCGGACACATTGGACACCGTGCCTGACATTTAGAAGTAACCTCTAAATGGACTTCGCGAATATCAGAATAGTTATACATAGCGTCTACCTATTATCATGTACCTAGTGTACAATTGCGTTTGAAATTCGCCTCGCCATATCACACGTATATGACTTTGATTTTCAAATTCTTCAATACTATGGCATATTCTTACATGCTCGGGAATATCGTAGTTGTTACTTTGTAAAACAAGAAGGCTTCCCGGATCAATCATTTCTAGCCAATGGTCATAATGCTCTTGGCTGATATGCTCGCAACTGGTATTGATTACCACATCTGCATCACTAGGTACATTGACCATGTCCTCACACACAGCTTCAAATTTGCCACTAATATGTTCTCCCTTGTTCATCATCTCCGCAATGGGTTTACATTCGGGATCGATATCAATGCTTGTGATTTTTATAATTTCAATTTCACTTTGAAATAACAAACTGGCCAAGGTGCCCACCCACCCACCATAAATGTCTATGGTCACAGGTTCAAACATCTTGTCTGCCAGTTTGTTCACTAGCCATATTTTGCTGTCAATCTGACCTCGCCAGAACGCTTCCAGAGTTTGTTTGGGATCCCGGCTATCACGTATAGCACACATCCAATAGTGTAAGTGGTCAGTATCTATTTGCATTTTGGTATCTTTGAGTCGGCACTGCTCACACATCTAGGAGTGACACATTTTTGTGGGTTGGAAAACAAAGTAAATTTTTCTATCGTACCCAAACTTTCTTCCTTGCAACTGTATGCTCGTTTGACCTCGTTACCTTTTATTATAACACTTTGGTACCCACTATTGCAAGTCCAATTGGTAAAACTGTTGAATCCCAATGCATTGAATCTTTCAGCTTGATCCACATAGTAATCTTGTGATCCGTCTGTTAATCTAATTTGATGCTCTCCAACTTGTTCAAAATCATTTTGCATTATGTCGATCATGTCAGGACTGTAGCCTTCCACAATGGCAGTGGCTGTATCATTGCTTTGTGGTTTGAGCGTCACATTGATTCCACGATTGCGTAGTCGTTCACAGCGTTCCAGTGTTGGATAAAACATGTCAGGTACCATGACTTGGTTCACTGTTACCAGAACCCGATCATACATCAGCTGTAAGCACTTGTCACCAAACTCCTGTTCTTTCGCATGCTCTGCATGATAGCTGGCTGTGATACTTCTACGTTGTAGCAAACAGGTGGCATTGTGCCAGTTGCGCCACCAAGTTAGGCTGGGACTTAGGTTAGTGGTCATATGCACAGTTTGGTAAGGAGTCAACACCCCATCATCCAAATGTCTGGTTAAATCCAACAGATATTTGTAGGCAGTGGGCTCGCCACCACTGAAGCTCCAATGAAACTGGTCGAAGCCATTGGCTCGTGCTTGGCGCTTGATCTCGTCCACAACAGTTTTGTACACTTCAAGCGATTGGTGATCCGGCACATCGGTTCTAGCATAGGGCCAACAGTAGCTACATTTGTAATTACAAAATCTGCCCAGGATCCAACTGACGTTAAATAAAGGACGATCCAGCATGGTTTGCTGTCCAAAATGAGTAATCTTTTCGAATGGTATGGTTGAAAATTGCATTGACAGTATTTAAGTGTGAGTATATAATTACAATGTAGACGTGAGTGGAACTGGTATACCTCCTCCCTTCGGGGAGGGATAGGGCCTTGCCCTTAGGGTGGCTTTGTAGGTTCGAATCCTACCGTCTACACCATTTTGATATACATAGACACTAATGAAAAAAGTAGCATCAAGTCCAGCCCGTCATACCTTTCAAAAGGAAGGAGCAATTGCACGGGCGGAAGAAGCGGGTGAAGAACCCAACCAAGCCTACATTGACATGTGGGAACAAATCAAAATCGACGATGCCAACCGGATCCATGATCCCGCTTGGCAAAAGAACAACATGGAGTATGATCTCCGCAGTTCAAAAGAACTTTGCGACAAAGTCAAACAGAGTGACAACTATGCTCAAAATTTGTATGCGGCCATGTGCAATATGGATTGGCAAAGCAGGGGGTTTTGGCAGGAGATGAAGGGCGAAACTTGGTCGTGCAGTTGGCGCCATGCTGGCGGCATTGTTGCTGACATGCGAGAAGAGGGTGATTACATTGATTGGTACTGCTCGGGTATTGGCAATGAGGAATTGGGCAACGGGCTGGACGGCACTATTCCAGACATTACCGACGGCCGCGACTATGTGCCCGAAGGAACTGTAACCGAAGAAATTGAACTGGACTTGAATCGATTGGGTTGGAGACCAGTTTCCATCGAACCAACTATAGATGATTAAGTAAATAACAGCATGGAAAATAAAACATACCTTGTAGAAGAACTTTTTGAAGATATTCCGGATGACCCGGACAATGTTATTTTGAAATTTCCTCCAGAAATTATTCAACACACTGGATGGCAAGAAGGCGATACCATCGATGTAAAAATCGAAAACGGAGCAATAGTGATTAGTAAAGTATGAGCAAAGACGATATTTTAGAACTTACCGGAGTTGTAGAAGAAGTATTACCCAGCAACATGTTTAGAGTCAAAGTTGAAAACATGTCAGACCTTCTGCTTTGTTATATGGGTGGCAAACTCAAACAACATAAAATTAGGATCATTTTGGGCGACAATGTCAGAATCGAAGTCAGTACATATGACTTGTCCAAAGGCAGAATTACCTACAGGCTCTAGTTGACACTTTGACTTTTTGACGTTACAATAACTAATATTAACTCAACTAGTGAGCAATCAATGTCAAACAAGGAGTTTCCCACACAGCAAGTGCTTGAGCTAGCTTGTGCGGCGCAACGGATTAACGGTGCTTATATCAAAGAGGAGGCGCCGGTGTATTCGGAAGATGGTGCGTTCATGTATCTCAAACATACCAACAAGATACAAATGCTCTGCACACTGGATTACACTATTTGGACTGCTGATCCAAAAGATGCACCAATGCCCTTGAAGGTACTACCCGTGGATGTTAACCAGGCAGAAGACATCCGCAAGTACTTTCGAAAATTCATGTTCAGTGCAATCGAAGGTGTAAACGAATTCCAAACCAACGTGAACACGATACTGTCAGGCGACACAGTGAAACAAAATCAATTTGGTTATGTGGCTTGTTTGCCCAGCGTTTATGTGAAGGACCTTGTTCACACCAAGATTAAAAAAGCTGTACGTCACGTGGAAGCGGGTTATTTGGCAGAGATTGGTAGTACAGTTACAGATTTGGATGCGGAAATAATTTCATCAGTTAAGTCAAAAAACTTTGAAGGATACAACATCGATGCTATAATAAACAGTAGGATGGCTTCGTGGCTCAGTAAGACTGATTTGCAGTCGGGGCCATGCGTTGTAGTAAAAGCCAAAATTAAAGATCATACCAAACACTGGAAGCATGGCACTGATGTAACCAGACTCAATTATGTAAAGGCTGTACAATGAATTATTCTTGGATATTGATTATTTTTATGCAGAGCCCGGGTGGTGATTTTATAGGCAAAAATACTGTGGGCTTTGAATCTAGAAAAGCGTGTGAAGCAGTAAAAGTCCAACTGCCCAACTTGGATCACCCAATGCGTGTACAGCATAAGGGACTGTGTGTGACCCGAGATCATTGGGAAGGTAAAAAACAAATGCCAGGAGTAGCATATGACTAAAGCAAAACACAAACCTTATCAATGGATCGATGGTGAGACTGCGGATCGTATTACCAGCATGAACCTCAAAGACTATCGTGCATATCTCAAGAAAGAGATCAAGCAGTGGAAGAAGAATCCCAAGAGTGATTCAAACCCAGACGGCTACTGGATGCATCCAGAAGATGTGGGACTCAACATACAGACCATCGCGGCATTGGATTTGATTATCAGCCACTTTCCAGAAACATCGGATGAAATAAAATAATGTACAAAACAATTTATACAGAAGTTGAAGTTGATGTTAATCTATCAGACTTTGAAACAGATGACTTGATTGAAGAATTAGAAAGCCGTGATGCCGGTGCTACAGACTATGGCGACGGCAAAGAAGTACTGCTGTCAATTTACGAAAAGCGCAGACTGGGACAGGATTATCAAACTGAGTTGGAAGCATTGATCTATTTGGGATTGGGAAAAATTATATGAAACGAGAACATGATGAATACCTATGCAAGGTATATCCAAAAATGATGGTGAACCGCGACAAGAACATGCAGGAAACTTGCATGTGTTGGGGATTCGAATGTGGTGATGGTTGGTTCCAAATCCTTAATCAGCTGATGGGCAATATCCAGCATCACATTGATTGGAAGGAACGTCAGCGTGAAGTTGCTATCAAATTTAACAAAATGGCTGAACAACTCAAAGCCGGTGATTCTACACTGTTCGATGAAGAATACAAAGACTTGTTAAATCAAGAGTACAAGTCAAAACGCAAGCAAGAACTTATTGATGATCCATTGCGTGAAATTGCAGAGTCAATTCCGCAAGTTACGTTAGACCAAGTTAAAGAAAAGTTTGGCACACTGCGGTTCTACTACTCAGGTGGTGATGAATATATCAGCGGGCTGGTCAGTATGGCAGAAAGCATGAGTGGAGTAACTTGTGAAGAGTGTGGCAAGCCTGGCACACAGACTGGTGGCGGTTGGATCAAGACCGTTTGCGTGGAACACGGTGGTGTGGATTTTGATACTCCGGAAGATGAACTGACTGAGGCTGAATTAATTAAACAAGGATTTGAACAATGATTACTCTAAAAGAATGGATGGAATTGGTTGACTACAAAATTACTGAAGGCAGTGATTATGGTTGGGGATGTTATGGCCCAAACAGCTTTACACTAGATTCATGGAACGGTGTTCACGGCAAAGGTGGATACAGTTTCAGTATTGTGTTCAGCACCAAGAGCCAAAAAGTCTACGAAGTAAGTATGTGCGATTATACCAATGATCGTGCCTATCGAATGATCAACCCCAAATTTCAGGAAAAGCATCGCAAAGAAGCACTGGCTCGCGATGTTAATTTGAACGAAGCGTGGGATTGTGTTGACTATATAGATTTGGATGTAGTAGATGACTTTATCCAAAAAGCTCTAGCTATCCGGGCAGGTGAGAGTTATGACACACGGGTGCAAGTACAGGTTGACTTTTCGGATGAAGATCTGCTACAATACATGAAGATGGCACACGAGCGTGATATAACATTCAATGAACTAATTGAAGATGCGCTACGTCACGCTATCGAAGAAGTTGAGGCTGGCCGTCTCACCAAAGAGGATGCCCGGCGTTTTGTACTAGAAAGTCAATGCTTGCCTTGGCCGTTTGAGAAAGATAAAGATGAAGATAAAACTGGTTTCTGATCTCCATTTGGAGTTCAGTGATGTCAATATTGTTAACGATCAGGACTATGATGTTTTGATCCTGGGTGGTGATATTTGTATCGCCCAGGATCTCCACGACCATCCTGAGCCTGCTAATACCTATGAGCAATCGTTAATCGCCACAGGTACTGGCTTGGGTCGTAGACAAATGACAGCACAGCGTTTTAGAGATTTCTTCAAGCGTTGTAGTTTTCAGTTTCCTCATGTAATCTACATTATGGGCAATCATGAATTCTACAATGGCAAGTTCTATGCGGCTATCGATTATATGCGTGATGAATGTGCCAAGTATCCTAATGTGTATATGCTGGAGCAGGACACCAAGATCATCGATGATGTGGTATTTGTGGGCGGTACGCTATGGACCAACATGAACCGGCGTGATCCACTTACAATGCATGCCATTGAAGGATTGATGAATGACTTCCGTATCATTCGCAACGACTTTAGAAACTATGCTCCTATGAGTGCATTGGATGTTGCTATCAGACACGATCGGACTCTTGCTTATATCAAACTGATGGTGCAGGAGCACAAGGATAAAAAATGCGTTGTAGTTGGACATCATAGTCCTAGCTTTCAAAGTTGCCATCCAATGTATGCACATGATACCTTGATGAACGGTGGATACCACAGTGACTTGAGTGAGTTCATTTTGGATCACCCACAGATTGTGTTATGGACACATGGACATACTCATCATCCGTTTGATTACAAGATTGGTAACACACGAGTTGTATGCAACCCACGTGGTTATGAAAACGATGGTTACAGCGAAGACACTGGCTGGAACCCAAATATTTTATTGGAGATTTAACATGGCAGAAAATTTAGACGAAATGCAGAAAATTATTGATCAGATGAGGCATAGCGATATGCTGAGAATCACAGCGGATAATACACATCAGTTTATGCAACAGGTTGCAGACCATATTGACAAGTTGGAAGAATCTGTTGCTACACTCACAGCACGTATTGTAGAATTGGAGGCCGGCAGTGGCAACAATACTAAGGCACAGTGACACTTGCCAGATCAAAATGGCCAAGTCATCCAAGCTGACTGAGGCAGTTGTGCAGGCGTTCGAAGACAAGGTCCTGCTCAACGTGATCGTAAACAAAGCAGTTAAAATCAGTATGAAATGGAACGGCAAATGCTACGAAGGTCGCAATGCCGGTATGGACTTTGAAAGTGCAGGGCCCACCGTGTCACGCACATCTACAGGAATTAGAGGATAACATGTTAGACTGTTTAGTTATGGGAGATAGTATTGCAGTAGGAATAGGGCAAGTTCGTAAAGAATGTGTGACTTATGCTGTTAGTGGTATTAACAGTTATAACTATGTTAATAGGCATATTCTTAACACCAACGGTGATACACAAGCCAAAACTGTTATCATTAGTCTAGGTAGTAATGATTTAAAAAATACTGACACATACGAAGAATTAGACACCCTACGACAATTGGTAAAAGCTGATCGTGTATATTGGATTTTACCAAATATTAAAGAAACAAAACGAAAATCTGTTTGGATGGTGGCAAACAAATATAATGACTTTGTCATTGATGCTCGAGGATACGACCGTAGCCCCGACACAGTACATCCAACCTACAAAGGTTATAAAGATATAGCCAAGGAAACAAAATGAAAATTGGACTGAGTTACAGCCGTTGCGTTCGAGACATCGTGGATGGTAAAGTAAATATTGACGATGTGCTAGTGTTGATCACTCGTACGGATTTCGATCCACATGATGACAAACAGTGGGAAGGCATTTGGATTGGCTACGGTGGCGGCACTGACAATACGTACAGTAGTGGATTCTTTAGTCACAGCAATCCCGAGTGGGCCGGCTATCACGATGAGGATCGGTTTCGTAGTGTGAGCATTGAACTTTGGGAGTCCGGCAAACTGCATCAACCACGCAAGTTTGGTGTACACCCGCAACGCCGTCCGGAAATTTGGCTAGAAGCAGTATTGCCCAACAGCGAATTGGAGAACAACCCAGCGGCCAAAAAGGCATTTGAAAAGTTTCAAACAGTTGCTGGTTTGGCAAATGTCGAATTGGACGACAAGTATCAGTAGTTGACAAGACTGCGAGTTTGTCATATAATACTAATATGAAAAAGATACTTGTACTAATTGTTGTGTTGTTGCTGTCTGCCTGCGATATTGATTCATCTCAGGCAGTGCCTAATTATGAAGAACTCAAAAATTATCCAGTAGACTGCGCCAAAAAAGATGTGCAGTTGGCTCACTTGTATCTTATTCAAAAACGAAAAAACTTTGATGAGGATCCAGATAAACTGGCTCCGGCAGACTATTATTACAATAGTAGGCTCAAATCAACTATCTGGTGGTTTTACTATGAATGCGGTGACAAATGAAAAATCTTTTAATCTTAACTGTTTTTATAAGTCAGCTGGCAGTTGCAGGTGATTGCAAGGTTACCACAGTTACCGTAGAGCGTGACGGGAAGGTAGAAGCTGAAACTCGCACTGTTTGCAAAGAAGGCGCAACACCCGACATCAAACTTAAAATTGGTGATGTTGTTTTGGAAAGCGAAGTGGGTCGAGCACAAGTGACCAATTATTTTACCTATCATCGCCAACGTTGCCGCATGTTCGAAGAGCAGGCAATTTTTCAAAAGAAGATTAGAGATTACTATGGTGTGATTTGTCAAATTGAAAAAGACAATTCGAACTGGATAGTAATTGACAAGTGGTAGGTGATGCGTTATAATATAGACATGTTCAGTAAACATAGAAAGGCAATTGTATGAAGGCATTTATCGTAGGCACAGTCTTTGGACTAGTTCTAGCAACTGTTGGATTTTCCGGCATTGCTAAGATGTTGGACAAGGGCGTAGACACAGTTAAAACACACAGTCAGGAGATGGCAAAATGAAAGTATTTGTAGCACTAATCATGGTCGCCTTATTGGCCGCATGTAGCACAGTTTCGGGTCTTGGTAAAGACATTTCGTCAACCGCCGAATGGACTAAAGAAAAGATGGGGTCAAAATAAAATGGAATTTTTTTCTGGTTTGTATTACACGTTTGAATGGTTAATAACAGGAGTATTTTTTCACCCGGAACTATCCATTCGATGGATCGCTAAAGTAGTAGCACTTGGTCTACTAACAGGCGGAATATTTTCGTTGCTTCATGGGTACACACAATTTGTGAAAGAAGTTTTCTACACAAGGAATACACAATGAAAAAGATTCTACTACTAGTACCCATTGTGGCCATGTTGGCGGCTTGCGGCACAACTCGTGATACCTATGAGCGCCGTGCTGACAATGAACGTGAACGCCAAGAACGCTATGTTGAAAAGAGTTTGGACAAAGCACCCAAGTGGATGTATGATGTGCCCATCAGCAACAGTGCTGTTTATGCCAGTGGCACCAATACCAGCTCCAGTTGGGAAATGGCAGTACACAAGGCCAAGGCAGATGCATTTGGAAAGATCTGTATGACTGCTGGCGGTAGTGCTAGCCAAAATACCAAACTGTATCGTGCAGACAAAGGTCAGGCCAGTACTGAGCTCAGCGAGATGGTTATCAAGACCAGTTGCAATCGTGTGGACTTGACTGGTGTCGAAGTGGCCAAAGATGGACTCAAAGTGGTATCCGAAGGCACAACCTATCGTGCGTATGTGCTGGTTGTGTTGCCCACAGGTGACGCCAACATTTTACGCAAGGCCAAAGAGCAAGCCAAACTGAATGAAATCGCGGCTCAACGTGCTCCGGAAGCATTTAAAGAATTGGACAAGCAATGATTAAAGAATTTATGAAAATTGTAGAGGCCGCAGAAGGCATTACCGATTCGTGGTTTATGACGGGCGCATTTGAAACTCACAAACTCAACAATCCAGTGCCTTATACCATTGCTGACAGCGACGGAGTTACTAAAACCTTAGAAGGTCCAGTGCCGCACAAAGAAGGTCATTATATAATGGGCCCGGGTGCTAAAGGAGAATTTTGGCCGTTAGATCCTGATAACTTCCATAGCAAATATCATGACAATAAAGACGGTACTGGTACTCCCAAGTTAATCCACAAACATGCTAAACTAGCAGACCATGACGGTGTT
>Ga0114959_10000597_pt1 | contig 34202 bp, 29 predicted proteins | sample C_130625_EF_Meta_FD_87317 | JGI IMG/M metagenome (GOLD analysis project Ga0114959, IMG submission 87317) | Freshwater microbial communities from Lake Croche, Canada to study carbon cycling - C_130625_EF_MetaG | ecosystem: Environmental > Aquatic > Freshwater > Lake | place: Lake Croche, Canada... | reverse complement strand
GTTAGGTTGGTTAGGTTGGTTAGGTTGGTTAGGTTGGTTAGGTTGGTTAGGTTGGTTAGGTTGGTTAGGTTGGTTAGGTTGGTTAGGTTCTCCGTCTTCTTCTTCTTCTTCTTCTTCTTCTTCTTCTTCTCCGTCGTCTTCTTCATCTTCTTCTCCGTCGTCTTCTTCTTCTCCGTCTTCTTCTTCTTCTTCTCCTTCTTCTTCTCCGTCGTCTTCTTCTCCGTCTTCTTCTTCTTTTTCTGTTTCACTTTGCACAGCACCTCCTTTATAAAAACGCTCCGAAAAGGAAGGATACGACATAATCAATGCTTCAATGGGTTGCTGCAAAAGTGTATATCCAAAAGAATCCATATTTTCAAAACTGGGCATCATACGTGCTGCCACTTGCTGTACATGCATTTCTTCACTTTCATCCACAGCATTGATATGATGATTTCGTAAATTATCAATAATAGTATTATAAACGCGATTTTGATAGGGGCCAATTCGAGTTAAATAAATATCCAATAATTTCAATTGGTCATCTTGTGCAATTGGTTTTCCATTCATTTGTAAAACCGGATAGGGGACATTTCCTTTTTGGAAAGTATATTGTGGAGAAAAGAGAGAAGGATATACTCGAAAAGGAAATGTATAAGGGTTTTCACCACGTACAAAAGAAACATATCCTGTCACTTTACGAATGAATAATTCCTTTCCTCCTTCTTTAAAATTTCCCTTTGCATCAAAAATATCCTTTACTTGAACAATACCACGACGATCATTCAAATTCATCAAATTAATTAACCATATAATTTCCCGATAATTGTTATACATAGGAGTTGCAGAGAGAAGAAGAAGACGTATATTGTTTGCGGATTTTACCAAATCTGTCAATTGTTCTGCTACATTTTTATTTTCATTCTCATCCGAAAGACGTATATTATGTATTTCGTCAATGACAATCAAACGATTATCAAATTCTCGCTGCAATTGATGTATTCTCTGTTTTTGTAATGTTTTACCCGTTTTCTTATACTCTTCAATATGTTTTCTTTCTTCTTTTTTTTTAATTAAAAAATCTTCTCTCTCTTCTCTTGTATGCATAATCCCAGTTCGGGTAGTCTTGGGTCTAACACTTTTTGTTTTTTCTATATAATTTGCAAATTCGATATATCCCAAAAACAGATAATAGGTATTGATCATATTTCTTACTTGCATCATTATTTTCTCTTTTGTAATACCACGCGTTTTCATAGGATTGACTTCCTTTAAAATATTTGTAGCATAAGTGTCTCGTATTGTCCATATTCCGTCTACTTCTTTTAATTTTCTCTCATCAAACAATTGAGTTTTAAAATTCTCCTGTACATTGGGTGATGCAACTACAATGATTCTTTTTTGAATACCCATTTGTTTCATATAATCACGCATTTCTTCACAAACACCAATCGAACTGGATGTTTTTCCAGAACCAAGACCATGATACAACAATAGACTGTTGTATGGTGTTTGAAAAGATAGAAAATTTCTAACAAACAATTGGTGTGGTGCCAATTCAAAATCCATTTTGCTCATCTCTTCAGCATGATCTTTAACATTGGCAATGGTTCCATCGTATTTTGTATCATTGAATTCTTTCTTTTCTGCTATTTTCATATTGAAATGTGGATCATTGAGAGAAGGATATAAAAAATCATTTTCATTTGGATTTTTTTCACATTCATTTCTTTCCAATAATTCCTTTTTTAACAGAAACTGATTACATTCTGGTGAATACATTTTTTCTTCCGAATTACATTCTGAATTTATGGATAATACTCCTTCTCCTTCTTCTCCCTCTTCTTCCTCTTCTCCTTCTCCGTCTTCTCCTTCTCCTTCTTCTCCTTTTTCTTCTCCTTCTTCTCCTTCTCCGTCTCCTTCTTCTCCTTCTTCTCCTTCTTCTCCTTCTTCTCCCTCTTCTTCTTTTTCTGGTTCAGAATCGGAATCAGCAACTAAAATTAATTTTTTAGAAATGGAACGTTTGATATTGGATTGCATTGCTATACTATATTAGAAATATAATCTATACTCATGTAACATTTTATTGATTTTGATAATAATGTTTTTTTTTTCTAAATTATAAGGTCGTATGCATTCTAAACACTGTTCATATGTTTTCCATTCCAATTTACTTACTTCTGACCTTTGAAATTGAAACATATCATATTCTTCTTCTCTTTTTTTCATATACGCCACATAATATTTATGCTTGTATGATTTTTGATTTGAACCAATATATATTTCCTCAAAGGGTAAAACGTTATCAATCACAATGATGTCATCCGAAGACAATCCTGTCTCTTCTTGAAATTCTCGTATAGCGCATTCTAAATCTTTTTCTTGGTAATTTCGTCTTCCCTTTGGAAATTCCCATTCTGTTTCTTCCCAATTTGTTTTTGATTCATCTATAATATCCGATAATTTTATCAATTTATCATCGAAAACTATACCATTTCGAATTATTTCAAATTTTTTAGCCGATGCCAGTTCTTCGCTTTTGTATTGATGTGTATTATTGTCCCCCCATAGACATCTCCACAAGGAATCAAATGATTCGGTTAAAATGTTTTTTTTCTCAGTCAACGACATTTCTTCCACACATTTTTCAATTTGAACCAATGAATAAGGTGAATATTTTCCTCTTATAAAATCAATATATCCGAAACTATCTTTTCTTCGTATCATTAAATATTGAATACCTTGTTCACTTTTTCGAAACAAAATAATTCCGTAGCTTGTAATGGGTAATTTACATTGATGAAATAAATGTCCATTCTTTCCACAATTATTGCATATATTGTTGTTTTTATTTGATATACTTGTCATTTTATATAAAATACAATTCTATAAAAAGGAACAGAATACTTTTAAATTGTTTTTTAAAAATATTCAGAAGATACAAATGATATTGGATCAGAAAATATGGGGGCCTCATTATTGGTTTTTTTTACATACTATTGCAATGAGTTATCCATTGTATCCAAATACCATTACCAAAAAAAAATATTATGATTTTATTCAGAATATTCCTTTGTTTTTACCTATTGAATCCTTTTCCAAGGATTTTAGTGCTTTGTTGGATGAATATCCAGTGATTCCTTATTTGGATTCTCGTGATGCTTTGATACGTTGGATGCATTTCATTCATAATAAAATAAATATACGTTTAGAAAAACCAACTCTCTCGTTACACGAATTTTACAAATCATATTACGATTCTTATAAACCGAGAGAAACGAAACACGCGGAATTTTATAATATCATTCAAAAAATTATTTATATTATTGTTATAGGATGCATTGTTTTCGCTTGCTATCATCTTTATTCTTTGTAAATTTGTATTAGCTATTTTTTGTTTCTTGTTCTATTTCGTTTTCTTGTTTTTCGACCACCTTTTATAAAATCTATTACTTTATCACAAATATCTTTTTCGTATTTTTTCGTCATTTTTAATTTTGGATTTTTTTTAATTTCATCAAATAAATAAGTTATCCGTCTCTCTAATTTAAGACTATCTTTGAATATACCATTGGAGTAACGATTGAACAAGCATATTAAAATACTTTTTAAACCGTTCAAATATGGTATAACCGCTTTGCTCATTTCAGTTTCCACTTTTTTTGCTTTGTTTTGTTTGCGGAATTTTAAAACCATTGTATCTTGTATTGTTTTTATTTTTTCTTCATTTGAATAAAAACACGTTTGTCGTAAATAATTTGCAATGATTTCTTCGAATTTCTGCTTTATTTGCTCTTCCAAATGATTCATTTCTTCTGATGTTAATTTATTTTTCTTTTTATCATCATCACTTTTGTACCCACTTGGAACATCAATGGTTGGTGTTGGATAATTTGAATCACTTAATCTAGAACCCATCATTGTGGATCCAGGGACGGTCGGTGTGATAGGTACAGGTACAACAGTCCTTGAATAAAATCCGTGCGATTTTACAGATGATTCCTTATTCTCTGGAAGAGATATATAATTTTGTGTCATATTCACTTCTGCTCCCCCTACCAGTCCCCCTCCTCCTCTCCCTTTTGTAAATCTTTTTTGTGTCTTTTTAAATTTATTTTTCATTGTATATACATTATGAATAAAATAAAATATATTGATGATATATATAGTTAATTTAATATAAATGACAAAAACAAAAAAAGGTGGCAAAGTAATAGATTCAGGTGGTTTTGGATGTATATTCAAACCAGCATTGCAATGTAAAAATAAAACATTGAAACGCAAAGGTAGTGAATTTATCAGTAAATTAATGAAAAGGAAATATGCCAAAAAAGAGTATAAAGAGATTGTTAAATATCAAAGTATTTTGAAAAAAATTCCGAATTTCATTGATTATTTTCTATTGCAAGATATTACTCTTTGTCAACCTGCATCATTAACAAAGGAAGATTTAAAGGATTTTGATAAATGTAAACCTTTAAAGAAAATAGATATAAATGAAGGAAACATTCAATCATCCTTGTCCAAGTTACTCGCCTTGAATATTCCTTATGGTGGAATTGATATGGATACTTTTATTGAAAAAAAAGCCGCTTTGGAACCAAATGCATTGATTTCTCTAAACAATAGTTTGTTTTCTCTCTTGCAAAAGGGAATACTACCTATGAATAGATACAATGTTTTTCATAGTGATTTGAAAGCATCGAATATATTAGTTCTTTCTTCTTCAAATAAGATTACAACACGCATTATTGATTGGGGTCTTTCTACTTTTTACAAACCAAATGATTTTATACCTGATATTTGGGAAGATAGACCATTCCAATACAATGTCCCCTTTTCAAATGTCTTGTTAAATCCTTTGTTTGAAAAAATGTATAGTGCCTTTTTGAAAAAAACAACGGATCTGAATGTTTCTACTCTACGAACATTTGTTATTGACTATACAATGAAATGGGTAGAAGAAAGAGGACAAGGACATCTAAAAATGATTCATTCATTATTTAAAGAATTGTTTCAAACAGAAATAAAAGAACGTGAAAAAGAAAAACCAGATTCTAAAAAAGAAGAAGCACAATATGATTATCTCGTGTTTTTTATTATAGAATATATTACTGATATTTTACTTACATTTACAGACAAAGAAGAGAGAAAATGGAATATACAAGATTATATCAATAATGTATTCAAAAAAAACATTGATATATGGGGATTTGTAATGAGTTATTTACCCTTTCTTGAATTCATTCTCGATAACCATGATATACATTCAATGAAACAAGAAAAAATTATACATGTGATTAAAGATATGATTCAATTGCTATTGAAACATAGTGATACTCCTATCGCCATCGATGTATTGGAAAAAAAAATATTATTGCTTTCTGATTTATTATTGAATATCAATGATTCTTCTTCTTCTTCTTCTTCCTCTTCTTCCTCTTCTTCATCTTCCTCTTCTTCTTCTTCTTCTTCCTCTTCTTCCAAATCATTCTCTTTGCCTTTATCATCAGAGAGAAAAGAAATAGATAAAAAAGAAGGAGGAGGTAGTAAAACAAAAAGTAAGAGCCAAGATTCAAAAATGAAATCGGACAAGAAAAAAAGGTTTTTAAAAACAATTCTCACTTCATGGAAACGAATCAAGGAAGAAAACAAACGAAATCAATGGATGTAAAAAAAAATATTGACTATATAGTATGAGAATGGAATTGATTATTATTGCCATTACTGGATTTTTCATATATAATGCATATCATAATGGCAAATATACAAAAATGATATTCGCTTATAAAAAATATTTTCAAATGGGGTTCTTTGGTCTACTTGGTCTGTCTCTATGGCTTCTTATCAAGAGAGATCCAAGTCAATGTAGAAATATTCTTCAAAATGCAAATAATATGATAAAATATATGCCGATTGATAAACAATCAATGGAAATGTTTTCACCTATTATTGATTTTACAGATTCTGGATTTATGAACAACCTTAATTTATCACAAGGAGAGAAACGTATATTGCAATCGGGATCCGGTAGCACGAATGATAAAAATACAAAGGGTACAAAACGATCTGTAAGTGAAACCAAAAAGAAATATGTAGCTTCGTCTCAAAATTGGAAATGTGGTTCTTGTCATCAACAATTAAACGCCTGGTTTGAAGTGGATCACAAAATGCGATTAGAAAACGGTGGTGGTAATAATGTAGAAAATTTGATTGCACTTTGCAGAGAATGTCACGGAAGAAAAACAGCTATGGAAAGATTATAAATTCCGTTTGGTCTATTGAAGTCTATATCATAAATATTATAATGTTATAATATATATATTTTATGGGTACTGGTACTTCCAAAGAAAATACCAATGAATCAGAATTAACCAAAACAGAATATGTGGATTCTACACGTAGTCTACAAGAATATTTCAATGAAGAAAAACCTATCAATACATATATTACTGAACCCGGAAAAACATTCATTTCAAAACCAATCTCAAAAATTTCTGGAAATGCACTTAATTATATATCCAAGTTTTTCTCAGAAGAAGTAAACCAATTGTTTACAAGTGAAAGTTTAATTGCTCTTTTGAAATTATTATTTTGGTCAACCCCAAGTTGGATAGTATTATTTATATTTTTTATATTTATTTTAATACTAGAAGTAGGTCGTAATTATAATCCAAACAATAATTTTTTCACCATCTTAATTTTTATTATGTATTTGATTCCTACCATTGTAACCGTTTTTATATCTTTAAACCCTTTTATTGATTCACAAGAAGTAAATAAATATGTTAAATATCTTGCCTATTTTTTCTTTACTTCATTATTATTCATCTTTCCTTCTTTGTTTATTTATTCAATCTTTTTTACAATCATTTTTCCAGATTGTTTGTTTTTAATTCCTATTCTTATGATAATTACATTTTGCACATATTATATAAACGAACCCGGTTCCAAACAATTGGGGATTGCCGTCTTGGTTTTTATTGCTATGTGGTATTTTTATTACAAAAACCCTGGTGATGTCGTAAATAAATATGGATTTTTTGTTTTATTCGTTTCGTTATGTATATCCGCTTTTTTATTTTATATTAATTTACGTGTTCGTGATCCAATCACTAATTTATTTTATGACAGTGTTAAATATATTATTTTAATGTTTTGTTTTATTTTCATTTTTTGTCTTATTTACAAAATGAATCCAGGTAATTTTCTGAATAAAAATATATGGGTTACTATCCCACTTATGTTTATCATTATCTTATTTTTCGTTTATCTGTTTTGGTATATATTCATGTATATTTATGCGGATAAATTTACTTCTTACAATATTGATTATTGGAAAAAACAAATCAACAAGGTTCTCATTGTTTCAGCAGGTGGATTTTTTTGGTTGTTTTTACTTTTCCTTATTATTGGAACCTATTTCTCTTCTACAATGAATATTACTCAATTCTTTATTTATGTTGCTTTGATTCTTTTTGTAATCGCTTGTGTCGGACTTTATGTATTACGTTATAGTAAATTATTAAATTTGAGTGACACGAATCAAAGTGTTAGTTCAATGTTTAGTTATTTCATTGTCTTTATCTTTGGTATCTTTTTCGTCGGTTTGATGTCAACATTGCTATATCGTTCTACACAAAATTTGAATACTCCATTGAGTATCATTAAACTCATTTTAACTATTTTCGTAGTCATTGCCATTATGGGTATTGTTTTTAAATTATTTGAAAGAACCGATCTCTATTTGGAAAGTCCTCTATTGCAATTTTTTATAAATACATATTTCTATTTACCTTGTTTATTGATCGGTATTATCGATTTGTCTATATTATATTCTGGTGGAAACCCAAGTCGTGATTCTATCGTTGTTTTGATTCTCATTGTAATCACTTATTCTATCTATTTTGGATACCCTAGAATTAAAAAATGGCGGGAAAACAAAAAAGGCCTTACTTTGGTAACTGATGCAGTCAATTTGAGTAAACAAGTAACTTTGGCAACATACAATGATTTGTCTCAGTTTATTTCCAACAAAGAATCTTTTGTTTCAAGTATTGATACATTATCGACGACACGTGATTCTCAGTCAAATTCCGACCCATATAATTATAGATATGGTATTTCCTTTTCTGCCTTTTTCGATGTAAATGATCCAAATGATACATATATTTCTATATTAAATTTCGGTGGAAAACCAAATATCTTGTATAATCCCGCAAAGAATAATTTTTTAGTAGGAATGGACCAAGAAGATGCGATAGCTATTACAGAATCAAAAGATGTTTCATATAATCTTGATAATATGGATATTGTGTATGAAAGTACAGATATTCCTCTTCAAAAATGGAATGATTATGTAATTAATTATGATTCAGGTGTAATGGATATATTTGTCAACGGGGAATTGGTAAAATCAAAAAAGGTAGTTGTGCCTTTTATGAAATATGATTCTATTACAATTGGACAGGATAAAGGAATGCAAGGTGGAATTAGAGATGTTATGTATGATAAGGAGCCAATATTGATGAATCTATAAAATGAATATGAAAGGACGACTTTAGAATAATTGTCCCCTAATGTTATTGTAGTTGTGAAAAAAATATCTATTATAATATTATAATAAATTATGAACGTATCAAGTATTTTGTTTATTATTGTTATTCTTATTTTGTTATACTATCTTCTTAAATATACATTTGGATCAAAACAAACACAAACCACTGTTTTAGCAGGAACCACTTTGACTACTATTAATGCAACTGATTTAGAAGGAAACACTTCAGGAACATCTACAAGTAATTTTTCATACTCTATTTGGTTTTATGTAGATGATTGGAATTATCGTTATGGTGAATCAAAGGTATTATTCGAACGCACAACTAGTTCTACACCATTAATAACAAATGGTGATTTGGCGACACAGGTAAATGATTTACAGCCTTGCCCAGTGGTTGCTTTAGGTGATATAAGTAATGATTTAAATATATTGTTAGCAGTGTATCCTTCGGACACTAGTAGTGTTAGTGGTAGTGATCCAACTTCCAATTATGTTGTACAAGCGTGCACAGTGACAAATGTCCCCATTCAAAAATGGGTAAATTTGTTGATTAGTGTATATGGACGTACATTGGATGTATATTTGGATGGTAAATTAGTGAAAACGTTTGTATTGCAGGGGACAGCATATATCAATAGTTCTTCCAATGTATATATTACGCCCAATGGTGGTTTCAATGGTTGGACATCACGGTTCCAATATATGACAAATTCTACAGACCCTCAAACGGCGTGGAATATTTACAAAAACGGATACGGCAACACAGGAATTGGAAGTTACCAAGTAAAATTATCTTTAGTAAAAGATGGTTCTGAAACTAGAAGTCTCACTATTTAACGATAGTTTTCAATTCAGAACAAATGCTTTTTCTTTTATAATATATATATGAATAACATTTATTATAATAATTCAGGGAATGGTTTTTTTAATTCATTAAGAAATGGTTTGACAGAAAATAATTTGGTATCAAAAATAGCATTTGTTTTGGTGATTTTGTTTGTTTTTATTATTGTTTTGCAAATATCCATATATATATTAGGTTATATATTTACACATAAAAATGCTTCACCTCATTTGCTTGATGGAATGATTGATGCAAAACAAATGATTACTATCTCACAAACACCTACTGCCAAAAATAGCAAAACAATTTATCGTTCTGTGAATGCCGATAGTGGTTTAGAATTTACATGGTCTGTTTGGCTGTTTATCAATGACTTGGGTGTTGCCACGGGTAAATACCAACATATTTTCAACAAAGGTAATGATACTCCCGACCCCAACGGAACAGGTTTGAATTATCCCAACAATGCACCAGGAATGTATATTTCACCCGATACCAATGAATTGACTATTATTTTCAATACATATGAAGTAATCAATGAAGAAATTACCATTCCGGATATTCCTATGAACAAATGGTTTAATGTGATTCTTCGTTGTAGTAATAAAACAGTGGATGTTTATGTAAATGGAACCGTTACAAAAAGTATGGAATTGATAGGTGTTCCCAAACAAAATTACGGTGATGTTTATATAGCAATGAATGGTGGATTCAATGGATATATCTCTGATTTATGGTATTATAGTTATTCTTTAAGTACTCTGGAAATACAAAATTTAACGAGACGTGGTCCCAATACGAAAATGTCAAAGGCTGGTAATTCAAGTGTGGCGTCTGGAAAAAATCCAGATTATTTGTCACTCCGTTGGTATTTTGCAGGTGCAGGTGATGAATTTAACCCTGTTAGCTCTGTAAGCGTAGCAAATACGATTCAATAAAAGGTTATGATAGATAATACGTTATAATATTTCTTTGAATATATTTATATAAGTTATATGTTTGATTTCATTATGGATTATTTTTCCAAGAAAGATGAGGAAACTGAAATAAAACCAGAAGAAGAAATTCCTATAAAAAAAAATTATAGAAAAACAGAACGACGTCGATTCACATCCAGTTCTAAAAAGCAGCGCGTTAAAACGAAACGATTTAGATCAAAACAACCAGAATCACAATTTCTCGAATAAAATGAAATATACTATATTGTAAACATATATAGTATATTTATGTCGTGTCTACCCAGTAATTACAATCCTGTTCCTACTCGTGTATGGAATCGATTCACTCGCCGATGTGATATTGTTTCTACTATTTTACAAAATGTCGATCCTGCTTCTGTCAATTTAGCACAAGCTTCTGTTTTAGATTCTTATAAAAAGGGAAATATTTTACAATATAAAGGAAATAGTGGAAAATTGACAAAGAAACAATTGTATGCGCAAATTGCCAAGGGAAATACAACAAATGTATGGGGGACACAAACTGATGCGGCAACTCAACCCAACACGAAATCTTTTCAACGTATTAATTATTCATACATCAATCTAAATAACAATATTATAAATGGTAATGATATTATAGAAACAAAAAATGCACTATGTATACCCGTTGTTCCAGCACCCATTTATGCACCTCTTCCTTCTCTACCAGCGAGTCCTTCGGATTACGTTCCACCCATTATTCCGCCCCCTCCCACACAAGGAAGTGGTTCTGGGATTGTGATACCTGTATCCACAAATGTAATTCCACCAACAATTCAATTTGTTTTACCCAATGGTGGAAATCTAGTATGTAGTCGTATTGTTAATCCTTGTACAAACGATGTAATAGAAGAATTTGTATCCAATGTAAAATGTTTTCCTACGACTGATTCCGATGTTCCTGGTCCTAATGTTACCCTTTGTTGGAATTCTGGATTATCAACCTATTTTCCACGCCAGCGGAAAACGTATGGAAATAGCAACAATAAATTTCCCACTAATTCAAAGGCCATTGTTCCTATTTTATAATATTGTAGACAAAGATTTCATTTGTTCTTCTGTCAAGGAAGTAGGAAACGTGATTTTAAAATGTATGATTAAATTCCCCTTGTGTCCTTCTCTCGTAATACCCATTTTTGAAATGGTTTTAATAAAATCATTGGGAACAATATTTCCACGTTGGTTATGAATGGTATAATTTTTACCATTTATGTATTTCAATGGAAAGGAAAAACCACATAATGCTTCTTTGAGAGAAATGTTGCGCTCATAAATAAGATCTAACCCCTTTCGAATAAATTCTGTATGATTGATAATTTTTACAAAGACATTGACATCACCTTTTATTTGGTTATGGACATGTCCTTCGTTTTGTAAAAGAATTATTTCATTGTCATCAATTCCTTGTGGAACATTGACATATACCGTTACTTTTTCATTTCGCTTATGATTGTTTTCAATAATTGTTCTTTCTATTTCTATGGGCATTACACCGCCTTCTAGGATAGATTCCATTTGGATTTCAAGTATGATTGTAATGACAGATGGTTTCGTCATAGGAGAGGCTCTACGTAAAGGGCGATGCATTTCTCCAAAGGGATGATGTCTAGAAGATGAAAACATATGTGAATGCGGAATACCATTCATTTCATCAATAGTAAAGGAGTCAAAGGGGTCATTGTTTTGAGAGGGTCGACGTATACCACCGAACAATATTTCCGATAGAAGATCATCCATATTGATAATATGTACACCGTTACCACTCCCCATACCTTGTGAAAAAAACGGATTTTTTTTTGTAAAATCGTATTGTTTTTTTTTATCCGCGTCGCCTAATACTTCAAAAGCGGCATTTATTTTATGAAATGTATTTACTGTTTCAGGATTTCCTATGTTTTTATCTGGATGATATTTCAAAGATAATTTTCGATACGCGCGTTTGATTTCGTCCATCGAGGCTGTTTCAGGAACGTCTAATATTGTATAATAATTATCTTCCATTGTAAATATTCATGGATGAGATAAACTTAAATACAAGTTTACGAATAATATATATTATGGAAACTCTTTTTATAAACAAATATCAACCTATATATTTTTCCGATTTTGAATTGACACCTTTGTTTTCACAATTTTTACAATCTCTCGTACAAATGAAAAAAATCAATATATTGTTTATTGGTAATATGGGGTCGGGAAAAACATCCTTGTTGAATGCTCTCATAAAGGAATATTATAAAGACATTGAACCCTCAGTTTACAATGACAATATTATGTATATCAATAGTTTAAAAGAGCAAGGAATCCATTATTATAGAAATGATGTTAAAACCTTTTGTCAGACTTGTTCTTCAGTGTCGGGTAAAAAAAAGATTGTTGTTTTGGATGATATTGATTTGATGAATGAACAAAGTCAACAAGTGTTTCGAAATTGTATTGATAAATTCAATGAAAATGTGCATTTTATTTCTTCTTGTTCGAATATACAAAAGGTAAATGAAAGTTTACAATCGAGACTTACAATCATTCAAATTCAACCATTAGAGAGAGAAAATATGCATACCATTTTAAAAAAAATAAAGAATACTGAAAAAATAGAAATGGATGAAGACACGGAACAATTTTTACTGGATATATCCAATAATACTGCCAAGGTATTGATTAATTATATGGAAAAATGTAAATTATTAAACCAACATATTACTTTGGAATTAGCAATGAATGTATGTACAAATATAAGTTTTATGAAATTTTCTCTCTACACGGAGCATTTAAAAAAGAATGAATTACGCGATGCGATAAAAATTATGTATTCTATTTATGACAATGGATATTCTGTTATGGATATATTGGACAATTATTTTCTCTTTGTCAAGGTGACAAAGATTTTATCAGAAGAAGAAAAATATATTATAATACCATTTATTTGTAAATATATTACTATTTTTTATAATATACATGAAGAGGAAATAGAATTGGCATTATTCACTAATAGTATATTGAATGCTATTCATTATAATAATACAATAAAATAATAATTGTATATAATAGATGTCCATTACTTCTCAAATATTTAAAAATCAAATTCCAAACGAATTATTTTACGCATTTTTGGATAAAAATTGTAGTAAAAGTGATAAATATTATACTTTCAATAATGATTCCTTTAAGAAAGGTTTATATAACAATAGCATCAACGATTTTTTAGAGAGTTGTAAATCGTATTATTATATATCAAAACGTAAGTATTTAGAAAGGAAACTGAATTATACTTTTTTTGTAACGATTTTGAGACAAATATGTAAAGCCAATAATATTAATTATGTTTCACAGTTAAAATACACAAATTCAACTTATTGTATTCATTATTATTTCTATTTTTAGAGAAAAGGTCTAAATGTATATGTATTATATATACATATACATGAGTTTACCATTTTCTTATATACAAGAAATTCATTCAAAAATAATAGAAAAGAAAAAGAAAATGGTAAGATTTCGAACGTGGAATGTTATTATTCCTATTCCATCGCGTTCAGAATTAAAGCAGATAACACCTTTTCAATATCTATGGTGGTCTACGAATGAATATAAACAATTTCAACAAGATGCAAACAATGATTTGAAAATGATTGTTCAACGGCATCCATTTATTACATTACCCGATGCACTTCAATTGCTATATCAATCTGATATTTCCTTTTCAAAAAATTTTTATTGAGTTATTGAGTAGGATGTTTCAGTTGAATAATATTATCTCCTAAGAAATTGGGTTTATTACCCCACAAGGGGGCACCCGATGGTACTTTCCAAAAACTAATCCAATTACTGCGCTGTTGTATTGGTTCAATGACACCTTGTTTGGCATCAGGCGCGTTGGATAAAAGTAGATATTTTGAGATAATCATTCTAGATTCTAGAACTTGTTCTGTAGACATTCGTGCAAACCAATTGTAATGAGTTCGTTGTAACAATTCGTGTGCGGGTATATAAATACCATATGTTTGTGGATATATGTCAATATAATCATTTGACAATAGTATTTCTAAACCGATAGGAGTATCTTCCATTGTTTTGGTGCCAATTAATTTTCCATCTATCAAAGTCATTGTACCTTGTTCTATTTGTTTCTTGCACCAACGATTTGTTTCTCCCAAGAAAATGGTTTCTTTTGTTGTGTCGTGAGATACAATTCGTTCCATAAAGTCTAGTAATTGTGCTATTTTTTGATTACCCTTTTTGGCACCCATAAAACAGACATTGGGTGAAAAATCCATATGACTTGAAGTAACATTTCTATTTATCATTTCGCAAAGGAAAGCTCTATTGCCACTTGTACCAGTTTTGTATAAACCAGCGAGGTCACGCATACAAACAAAAGAAACAGGAACACGAAGTCCACCATATAAATATAGTAATTTCATCATACCTATTTCTATTATTTGTTTCTTGAGAGAACCGGATATAGTATTGAATTCGATATTCCAAGAAGGAATTAATTTAGAAAAAGAGTGATGATCGATGAAACAAATATGAAATGAATCATCAGAATGATGGATGATGGACCTTGCTGTCAAATAAAGATAAGGTTGATTTAAATCGAGAGAACTGCGAGAACCGAATGATTCCCAATTTCTTACATTGTATTCGTAAGGAATATAAATCCATAGAATTGGTTTTTTAATGTTGCCTTCAATGATATCATCTTCTGTTAATAAATATTTGCGAATGGCTTCGTAATTGTTTAGATCGTTTTCTCTCTCTAATTTGTTTTTGTATCGATTATACAAATAACTAATTACTAATAATACTGCAAAAAAATAAATGTAATTGAGATATGATATTTTAGATGCCATATATTATACAACTATATTTTTCTTATAGAGAGAAAGAGGGATAAATATCAAATATTATTTTTAATCATTTGAATACCAGACCAAAAAACAGATTGTTTTTTTTGTGCTAATTCTGTTTGTTTGGCTAAATGATAGGCTGTTTTAACGGCAGTTTCTTCATTGTATTTTTCTTTTTCTTTGAAAAAAATTGCGGTTTCTATTTCAGACAGGGGTCGTATATCCTGTTGATTTCGAAATTGATGATATTCATTAACAGATTTGAATTTCTCTCTTGATTCATAATCTTCAGAAGTAACAGGTATCACTGTTTCAGTATGTGCTTTTTGCAAATCTTGAAAGGGTAGAGAGCTAAACAAGTCGGAATCGAAATAAGTGGGTGCCGTTTCTGCTAGTTCATAGGAGGAAAGGGAAGATATGGGTAAATCGCGTACTTCTTGTTTAACGATGAGAGAACGTATTTCCTTTTTTCGTATTTCTATTTCTTGATTCATTGTAGAAAGATTATTTACATTAACTGTATTTCTCTCATCAGTATGAGATCGCAACCATTCTTCATAACCCTTTCCTTCTTGTTCGGATGAAATACGTGTTTTTTCGAATTGTGCATTGAACCATTGATTGAACGATTGGTTATTTTTTAATTCCTTTTTTTCTTGAAAAAGGGAATCCAACAAGAGGGTTTTTTCTTTGTCACTAAAACCGTATGGGTTATATAAAACATCTCCATATATTTCTTTATTTATTTCTCCCTTTTTTTTGAAATCCCAAATAGAATAGATGCGTTTGTAAGCAGATGAATAAAAGCGAAACACATTTGATTCTAATCCGGATTTATCTGGATGTGTTTTCAATACCATTGCCTTGGCTTTTTTTAGATCCGTTTCATCAAAATCAATAGGTATTTTGAACAAATGGAGTAAATCATATAAATCGTAGTTTTCTATATCTAAATCCATATATTATTATGATAGCAAATTTTTAATTTCATTTTTCCGTGTATAAAGGGATTCATTCAAGAAGGAAGGAATGCGTTAAAAACCCAGATAGACAAACTTTAGGCATATAATCCCGGTCAACAATATTTACACATTGAAAAGCCCAGACATTTCCTTTCCAAGTACAGTTTTGCGTTCCATCAATTCATTCACGAGTATATTCATCTTGTCTTTATTTTCTTGTAAAATTTTTTTTGCTTCCATATAAGCCATATTTACCAAATGCAGCGATTCTTTGTCGATTGCTTCCTTCGTGTTGTCTGCATATTTTGCAGGAAGAGAAGTGGAAGGATCCAGATTTTCATTATAAAACACTTCTAGACTATCTCCCATACCATAATTACCAACCATCTTTCTTGCAATTGAATTCGCCTGTTTCAAGTCTTGCACAGCCCCTCCACTTATATGTTTATCTCCATAAAAAATTGTCTCGGCTGCTTTTCCTCCTAATGCAATCACTAATCTCTTTTTTAATAGATCCTTTGTATACAATCCTGATTCCGTAATATTTGCATATTCGGTAAACAATGTATATCCTCCTGCACCATTATATGTACTCTGAATGGTGACTTTTTTCAATTCAAAATATTCATTATATAAATAAGCAGTCAATGCATGTCCAGCTTCGTGAATCGCAACGCGTTGCCGTGCTTCTTCACTTCTCGTATCTATTTTTTTCTCTATTCCGACAATTAATTTATCAAGAGATGAAAGAATATCTGATTCCATAATTACTTTTCTACCCACACGTGCCGCTGATATGGCTGCTTCGTTTAATAAATTTTTAAGATCAGCGCCTGAAAATCCACTCGTTAATTCTGCAATAAATCCCAAATGAATTGATGGATCCAAATATTTGTTCTTTGAATGCACCTTTAAAATACTTTCACGCGAGTTTTTATCAGGAATGGGTACAGTAATAATACGATCAAAACGTCCTGGGCGAAGTAACGCTGCGTCTAAAATATCTCTACGATTGGTTGCTGCTATCACGAGAACCCCATCGTTGTCAGCAAATCCGTCCATTTCTGCAAGTATCTGATTCAAAGTTTGTTCCCGTTCATCGTTTCCTCCATTAAACCCTGAACCACGTTTTTTTCCAACTGCATCAATCTCATCAATAAAAAGAATACACGGTTTATTCTCTCGCGCCGTCTTGAACAAATTACGCACTTTGATAGCACCCATTCCTACAAAAATTTCAACGAATTCACTTGCAGCCACAGAAATAAAACTCGCATCTGCTTCACTAGCAATCGCTTTTGCTAATAATGTTTTGCCTGTTCCTGGAAGACCTTCTAGTAAAATTCCACGCGGAATTTCCGCACCTGCTACTTCATACAGTGTTGCATTTTTTAAATAACTTACCACTTCTGTACATTCTTCAAAAATTTCCGGACTACCAGCAAAACTGTCCAGGGTGATATTTGCCTTGGTAACTAACAATTTATCTTTCGTAACATCTTTATTGAACATAATATCAGGCATCCCTGGTATATTTCCTCCTCTCATATTATTGAAAGAACGGAGTATAAATGACAAGAAAAAAAATGGCACAAGATAATTACCCAAAAATCCTGCTGAATTATCCAATATATTTTGTATATAAGAATTAGATTGTGTTACGGATGGTTCCTGTAGAAAAATGGGTTCTACCTTGTTTTGAATTGATAATTCCACTAAAGAATCTGTGATAAAGGGGTTGATGGCTGTTGCCGAATATTCTTTGGATAAAATATGTAAAGGTAGACCTTCTTCATTGGTATCAAAATCTATACCTTCCTTTTCTGTAATCACTGAATCTAACTTTTGCGTGAAATATAATTTCGAAATATCGTGCTTATTAATAGAGTCAATCAATGTATTGTAACTTTTTCGTGGTAAAACCAATTTATGTTTCAAAGCATCATATACATTTTCATAACCATATTGCATTTTAAAAACACGATTTGTTCTAAAATTAGATTGTACAGTAAAGCTATTTACAACGGTAATCAATGGTATCACTAAAATTCGCATTGTATTCTATAATTTATATGGAATTCTTTATACCCTTTTATACTAATTTTCTTGTTAACAACAAATAAAATTGTTAACAACAAATTTTCTAACTATAATGATAATCACGTTTTTCATCAAATGGTAAACAATTCCAAATAGAAGAAGCATCGACCACTTGTTGCACAAACGGTTCATCCCATAAAGGCTTTACATGTTCCGAACCTTGCATATCCTTTTCAGTTGTTGTATGTTTGTAAAACTGACATTTCATTGATTTCTCTTGAACATTCCATTCTTCCAATACAACAAAGAAAGCAGGAATAATTTTACCTTCTTCAAGTTCTTGTAAGGCAACATATTTGTGATTTACAATAAAGAATGAAGTCAAAATGGAAAAAAAATCTGGTAAATATGACACTAATTTTATCTCTTCCTGTTCTGCTTTATTTACATTTCTTTTTTTAATAATTTTTTTATTTGACTTTTTTTCCTCTTCTGGCCTTTTTTCCTCTTCTGACTTTTTTTCCTCTTCTGACTTTTTTTCCTCTTCTAATTTCTTTTCACGACGAATCACCTTTTTCTTTTCCGATGCCATATAAAAATAATATATCTTTTTTCTTTAAATCCTTTTATAAAATATATATTATCAAATAAACCCTCCCTTTTCCAATAGTGAATGTTTTTTTTCATTGGCTTGGTTTCGTATTTGCTGTAAATATTTTCCACAGCGCAGAAAAAAGGCGTGTAAATCATTTGGATTCGAACCTGTAATCATATCATCAGGTGCATAGGTATAATTACCTTGTCTATAACAAAGCATTACTGGAATACCATTCACCATTCGTTTACTTTTTAAGAATGAATATAAATCAAAACTTTCATCTACATCAATATCCGCACAAATGACATTGGGAGGCGATGTTGCGAAAAACGCTTCTACAATAGGTGCAATTTGTTTACACGGACCACACCATGTAGCTCCCAGTTTCACAATAACGAGTCCTTTATTTACCTTTAACAATTTCAAAAAATCTTCACGAGTAGGAAATACACTAATGACTTGTTTTTCTAATCCTTTCGTTGATTCTAAATCTTTTCCATCTTGCTGCATTTGTATATAACAAGTACATTTTTTTGATTTTTATACTTATGTATCTATATTTACTTCATCTTCACTTGTATTATCCTGTTCATTTACATCTTCTTCTTCTATTGGTACTGCAGTAGATGGAATATTCAATTTCACCATACAACGTTGTATCACTTCCATTAATAATTTCTGTGCTTCTTGTAAATCCACTTCACTTTCATCCCATTCTTCTGAAGATGATGAAATTGCAAAGGGGTTTTCATAATTTAATTGTTTTGCAATGTCCATAGGTCTCTTGGTAATTTCTACTTCATAAAATGTCTTGTCAGGACCCAAAAAAAGGCCACCGTGTTTCAATAATTCATCTTCTACTATTTTTTCAGCATAAGCGAATTTACCTGCAGTAGTAAAATACCAATTCAACTTGTTGTTTTTTTCTTTCCGACTACCATATTGCAAATCATCCTCTGGAATCCATTTTCTATATCTGCCAAAAACAAATGGAAATTCAATAGAATTTTCCTCCTTTGGACATAATTCGTATACCCATAGTATATCCTTGTGTCCATTGTAATCATATCGAATCGTAAATACACCTACTTCATTCAATTCCTCTAATAATTTATATGTAAAAATTTCACCACCCCATTCTCTAAAATACATATAGACTTGAACACGTGTAGGTAAAGGGTATTCATTGCTTTGTGTCCATACCATATCAACTTGTTCCAAATCTCCATGTTCTCGAAACATAAAATAGACATCCTTAGAGGTTTGTTTTGAATTGATTGATTGAATCAACAAACGTTTTTGTTCATATGGATCTGTTCGAAAATGATTTACTACTGTATTTTTTTCACAGAGCCACGGTAATTTCCCTTCTCTTTGTACCAAAGGGAATGGTTCCATAGATGATTCTATCTTTTCCAAAAAGGGTGGATGTGTCGGTTTGAAATAAACATAAGCATCTGTCTTGACAGTCTCTCCCATATTTGAAAAAAAATTCGTCGTTACAATTTGCACAATCTCTCCAAATTTTAAAAAAATAACTTCTTCGAAAATTTTTCGAATCGGAACATCTGGATCTACATCCGTCAATTTAATACTAGACAATTCTTCATTTCCAATAATATGTGTCACAGCTACCGTTGGTACTGCCATTTATACTCTTAATAAAGTATATATTTATTTCTTTAAGTCGTTTAACAAAAAAAGGTATCATATCACAATTATGATAAAGAATGTTCCAAGAATGTTCCAGGAATGTTCCAAGAATGTTCCAAGAATGTTCCAAGAATGTTCCAAGAATGTTCCAAGAATGTTCCAAGAATGTTCCAAGAATGTTCCAAGAACAAAAGGGACAATAGTTAATTCTGTAATTTACGAAATGTGTAAAAGATTATGGTTTATAAAAACAATTTGATTACACCTTTGCACATTTAAAACGCCCTCTTTTATAGATATTTCTTTTTTATCTTTCTTGTTTTATTCTTGGAGATATATTTATCTTTTCTATGATAAGCACCTTCCACTATGTTCTTATAATAGTCTCTCGGTATCATTTGTATTGCTTTCTCAATGTTTTCTTTTAAATTTTCATATCTCAAACCATTCATCTTTTGCATTTTTGATTTTAACATACTAAAGTAGTTTTCTATTGCGTTGGTAAAATGTTGATATGGGACACTATACAAGAATGCATTGTGTTTTTGTATTACTCCCCATATTATATCGTTTTTATGTGCGGACGCATTGTCCAACACAATCAATTTGTTTTTGTATTTTTCAGTAATATACTTTTCCAGAAAAGCAACAAGCCGTTCTGTATTGATACCTCCTTTCTCATACAATTCCCATCCTTCAACACCCTTTACTGAAATAGCAAATATTCCTGTATATTTCTTGAATACTTCTTGTGATTGTGTCTTTATCACACATCGTTTTCCTCTTTGGCTATAACAATGATTTTTTTTTTGTAAAGTCTTAATACCGGTTTCATCAATGCATATGATATCTTCTATTTTGTATTGTTGTATTGTCTTGTAAAATTCATCCAATTTTTCATTGATATTGATTTCCTTCCCCCAACGATGTGTTGGTTCGTGACGCACTCGTGTCATTTTCAATGTAATATTATTGTCATTGACAACTCGGTTCAAATGAAAGCGACTTAACGAAACATCTGGATATTTTTGCTTCAGTAATAAAAGCAAATCTTCCATAGACCTCCTTGGAAAATCTACCGGATACAATCATCCATCCGAATAGATTTGGTTGTGCAGAAAACCCACTGCATTTTGATTTTGATTTGAATGCCTGCGATACATTGGAAATATTTGGACAAGTTTGATTATAATATCTTGGTGGATGAATATATTGTTTAAATATGATAAACTATATAAATATTTTTACCATATAATTACAACCAATGAATGAAACATACCTCTATGAAAAAATACAATGGTTGGAACAAGAAAACAAAGAACTAAAAGAAAAACTAAAACATTACACTGCACCTACAAGAAGCAAAACATTTTATGAAAATCACAAAGAAGACATCAAACAAAAAAGCAAGGAATACAAAGAAAAAACGAATTATTACGCCAACCTATCTCCTGAAAAGAAAAAAGAGTATGCACGGCGAGCCTATTTGAATCAAAAAGCAAAGAAGGAACAACAAAAAGAACAATCCAATTGAATACCTTATATAGTTTTTGCGTAAAAACCATATAAAGAAAACTCTTGAGTGAATATACAATGGGAAAGAAGAAGAAGTCGGATGAAAAAATGGAACGCAAAGATGTGAAACTGCGAAAAGAAACCAACAAGGAGACTGAATTTACTTGCGTGAAAACGACATTCCATAGTTTGGTAGAAAACAACTTTTTGAATGGAGGCATCCAAGACATTGTGTTGAACATCAACAAAATATGTTTTTTATCCTACCAGTTGATGAACTATCATTTCACTCGTCTTATCCAAGAAAAGAAACCACTTCCAGAAATCACACAGAATTTATTCTACCAAGCCTGTTCAGCCGTTTCTATTATGAAAGAACGCAAAGAAAAGATAGACGAGACAGATGAACTCGTCATCAGTTTTTCGCATTACAAAGAACATGTAGGAGAACTACCATTTCGGGACAGAATGGGAAATCTCATCAACAATTTGAACAAACAACAAATGACAATGACGGAGAACCATTTGAAATTAAATTTCTACAAGCGGTTTCATACCTATTTGGAAATCAAAACAGGAGAAACACGCAAATCTGTCATATACCATTGGTTAAAAGATATTTATGCAAACGAATATACTGGAAAGAATATTTTTATTCAGTCTATGCGTCAATGGTTGCAATTTCCACCAACGGAAACAAACATCAAAAACAATTTATCTCATTTTATTACCATTTATTACAAGATACTTACCACTTTTGAAAAATATCCATATGTAAAACATATTCGTACATTCAACTTATTACCCACGAAAAACTCATTCACCCTTTCCACAATTGAAATTTGTAGCAGTTGTCTAAAAGACATCATTGGGTATTTCACAAAAGAACCAGTTCCTGAATTCAATGAAAACAAGTTGATATATTGGTATGAGTTTTTCAAGATAGAGAAGTTTGAAACCAAACAACGAAAATTTGCAAATACTATTTTTACAGATGGAAAAAGTGCTGTCATACGATTGCGAAAACCAAAAGGGGGGCCAGCCAAACCAAAGGATGTGAGAAAAATACAATACGAACAATATGTGGGAATAGACCCTGGGGTCAGGTCATTGCAAACCTCGTGCAATGATGCAGGTAGAGTATTGGAAACAACCACCGCCAGTTACAGACACGATTGCAAAATAAAATATGCTTGTAGAAAACGAGAAAGGTGGTATAAGAACTGGGAACATTATGAAATGTGGCGGAATATACCAAGTTTCAAAACAACCAAATTACAAAAAATGCGTGATTACTTCCATTATGTATATCCTCATTTGAATACTATTTTTCATTTTCATCTGTATAAAAATTTTCGTGGTTTGTCTTTTCGGTCGTATTGTCGTGGTAAGGTAACGATGGATAAACTCTGCAAGAGTATCGTAGAAAAAAAGAAAACATTGGTTGGTTTTGGTGACTTTTCACAACAACACGGGTTGGTAAAGAAGCATCCTACGGCTCCCATACAAAAATTCAAACACGAACTGCGAAAATACTGCGATGTCATAGAGATAGATGAATGGGGGACCAGCAAGACCTGTCATCTATGTAAAAGTCCTATAGAGTTATACAAAAACAAAGTAATAAGAAAGAAAAAAGATGGAACCTATACAAAAGGAAGAATGTCTCTAATCAATAGTGTAATCCGTTGTAAACTCAACGAGTGTACATTATGCTGTATGGATAGAGACATAAACGCTTCCAAAAACATTCTACTTTTACTACAATTCCAACAACAAGGAAAAAGAAGACCAGAATGTTTTCGTCCCAAGACTATGAACGATTATGATACTCCCTTGCGGGAAGATAAGTATATCGTGGCGTGAAATCCGCAATTACCTTTTGTTTATTTTTTAGCGTTTTCCCTACGGGAGGGCGTTTTAAATGTGCAAAGGTGTAATATATAGGTGTGTTGAAATTTTACCTTGGGAACCTATTACTTATACATCACTGAGAGAAGTATTTGCTAGCATATGGTACAAGTGGCGGTTGGAATCGGAAGGAATCGGTTGAAATCAAAGAAGGAATTTATCTTTAAACTAGTTTTGTCAGCATAAGTTTTATTTATTATAATACTCATATTGTCTTTTTAAGTTAAGCAAGCAATAAAGCATTCTATCACTGATTGGTGATCAGATTCATAAATATTGTAAATTCTCCAAATCGTGATCCAAGTTTAATTAATCTTGTATCCAAATTTGAACTATTTCAACAAGGTGAGACTTGCATCATTGGGTGTATAAAATTTCTCCCAGCATAGCATACTACAAGTAGGGTAGGTTTCATCCCACGCACCACAATAATCTCCAGGTATTTTTTCCGTTATCCAAAATTTTTCACAGAGTATACCACCACCACATACACGACATTTTGTATTTTCTTGTAATTCTCTCAATACATGATTCATCTTTTTCTTTTCCTGAGATTCAGCATTCTGGTTCCAATGAATCAATCTTTTGTATTCTCCGTAAATATTTTTATAATTTTCTTTACACTCGTATCTACAAAAGACATATGGAGGGGGGCGAATACATCTTTCCTTTAAAGACTCCACTTCTTGGTCACAAAATTGACAATTGTATTGTAAAGAGTTCATGATGCGTAAAAGAATAGTAAAAAATTATGATTTTTGATGTATAAAAATACAATAAATATTCCCAGGATTTTTTATAAAAGAATATTCCAAGAATGTTCCAAGAATATTCCAAGAATATTCCAAGAATGTTCCAAGAATGTTCCAAGAAGTTATTTTACACCTTTGCATATTTAAAACGCCCACTTTTATAGATAATTCTTTTTTATCTTTCTTGTTTTATTCCAAACCCAAGTTGGAAATATCTAAAAACAAAATCAGAGAGATTCATAGCATTTTTGCATGTTTCATTCAAAAAAATATTCAAATTGAATTGTTTGTTGTTCTGTACATTTTTTGTATTGTTTATAATAGTTGGTTTGGATGCCAATTCAAATAATTTGTCTTTGAATTCTTGATTTTGTTGTATTATTGTCATTACCATATCTACTGTAATACCCTTTGATTCTATTGTTTCTTGTATATTACATTTTTTTTTATGTAAATAGAATCCCTGTCTTGATTTATATTTTTTACCACATTTGCACGTCATCATAATATCGTGTTGGGTATCATTTTCTTCGATTACCACAATACTCTTCAAATTATGTTTTTTTGAATTCAAATGTCGCTTATAATCTTTTCTGTTACCAGATTTGAAGTGGCAAGTATCGCAAATAAATTCAGGCTTATCGAGTTGGGGTAAATTGGGTAAAAAAATGTTAACATTTGTCAACATTTTGTTAACAATGTCCAAAATGTCTAAGTCCTTTTTTCAAAAAAATATTTTTTTTTAAAAAATTATCGTAACAAACTTTTTGAAGAAAAAATGAAAATGAGAGCATTATGGTGCCACACGCGTTTTTTGCAAAAAAAGTGCCGTTTTTAAATCCCCTTTTCATTTTTGGACATTTTTTTTGTCCATTTTTCAAAACCCGATTTGAAAACCGAGTTTTTTTTTGGAAGTTGTCATTTTCTCTATATTCCATTTTAATATATATTATTTTTTCAATATAAAAACCACGATGTATGAATTTGTATGCTATTCTTGGTCACATTCTATTCCTCATCTTTATATTCATTTTTACACGTATAACGATTGATTGGTGGCAACATATTTCTGCGTTTTTGTAGGTATTTCACGTAACTTTTGCAAAAGAGACATATTCCCAATATATTCTGCTACCTTTTCCATTTCGGCAGCTATATTGTTGATCTTCATACATGCTTTTACAAATTCACCAAGATATACACCCTTTGTTTCCTCCAAACGATGTAGTATATATTTACATTCTTCCATTGTGTCCGCATTTGACCATTGTAACATAATATCAATCAGGTCGTAATGAATTTTCAATTCATCTGACCCTGTATGAATACCTTTTTCATTTTCAAATCGTTCGTATTCATCATAGAGAGAAGCAATCGAACCGAGTACAGGCGTTAATGAAATTACATTTGTCCCAAAAGAACGAAATTCTTCTGAAACCGTTATTTGCGTAAAACAACTGAATAGTGCTATTAACTCATTGGAAGAAAGAGAATCAAATGCGGACTTTGCAATTTGCTCGGCAAAGGCAAGACAATGAATTTCTCTTATATGCGTTGCGATATGACCCTTGGTGCTTCGTTTTCCGTTTTCCAGAAATCCTTGTTGTTCTAGAAAGAAGAGAACCGTGTCCATCTGGTCTTGAAAGAAACATTGTGTGGATAACAATGATACTTTGTCTTCTTCTATTTCTTTACACAAAGCATTGTATTTTTCTACTGATGTACAAAATACGTCTATATTTTTACAGGTATCACGAATTTCTTCAATCTCTCTGTCTAAATCCTTTCTTTTCTTATTGACTGCAAGTAAACGGTCCATTTTACATTCAATATAACGTTGCACAAGAGATAGCGGTAATTCACTTTTTTCAAACGATATAAATAACCGATCCTTTTCTTGGTATTTTTTATTTAAAACATTTTCAATACCCGATATTAGATCTTTTAATTCTGTTTGACACATACTTTGCTGCACAAATGAATTTCTATCGTGTTCTTCTGTTAATTGCAACATTAATGAATATGAAATACGAAATTTACTGACTAATGATTGAGGTTTTCCTCGCATCATTTGTCGGTATTCAGTTAATCCCACTTTTTTAAATAAGTTTGTTAAATGAATGACATTTCCTACAGTATCAATACCACGTCGTCCTGCACGTCCTGCCATTTGTGTGAATTCATGTGAATGTAAAAGACGGGAGCCAGTGCCATCAAATTTTTGCACATCTGTAAATAATACTGTCTTGGTAGGCATATTGATACCTACAGCAAAGGTCTCAGTGGCAAAGAGCAATTTTACATAACCTTTGGCAAATAATAATTCCACCATTTCACGCAGAACAGGCATCATTCCTGCGTGATGAATAGCGATACCTTTTTCTAAAAGATGAACCAAATCATTATATTCGGGTAGACTCAAATATTCTGCATAATTCGGCAATTTACGAATAATTTGTTCACATTCTCTCGCTACTATATAAGGAACTTTGGAATCATCTTCGAGTAAAATTGTAGTGACTTCTTTGGCGGCGATTTCGAGTTGTTTTCTCGACAAAATAAAACAAATGGCAGGTAACATTGCATTTTCTACCATATGTCGTGTTACTTGATTTAATACATGACTTCTTTTGATAATTACGCGCTTTGTTTCCAATAATTGAAGAATCGACGCTGTTTTATGATAGTCGGTTTCTTGAAATTCACCTTTGGATGTTTGTAGGACAACAAGGTGATTTGTTTGGTCCTTAATCCTTTTTTCGAGTTCTTTGTCTTTGATTATCTTGAAAATGGCTTGGGTTGCTGTGATGAAGGAATAATGAGTCAACGGAACGACACGTTCATATGTTGTTGCCAAATAGACGGATTTTTTCTGCTGCGGCTTCCGGATTTCTCCTAAAGTTTCATCATTTTCATTTTGAACGCAATTCCGTTCCTCACACCATTGCGCGAATCGTTCCGGTTTATCAAGAGTTGCAGACAACATAACCATTTGTATATGACAAGGTAACATCATAATGGTTTCTTCCCATACTTTTCCACGGTCTGCATCATTGATATAATGGACTTCATCGAAAATAACACAAGCAAGGTCATTGTCAAAATCCATATCAAACATAGAAAATGTTTTTTGAGTTTTGTCATCAAGGTTGCGACGAAAGAGTGTATTTTGTAGGATTTCTGTGGTCATAATCAAAACATCCGCATCGGGATTGGTTTTAATATCACCTGTTAAAATACCAAATGTAATATCTGGAAATTTCTTGGAAAATTCCCAGAACTTTTGATTAGAAAGCGCCTTAATCGGACTGGTATAAATGACTTTTTTCTTTCGTTGAGTAAAATATTCAATAGCGAATTCGGCCGGGAGAGTTTTTCCTGAACCCGTATGTGCTGTCACTAAAATATGATTTCCTGTCACAATTGCTTCTATGGCGTATTTTTGAAAGGAACTCAATGGAAATGAAAATGTGTCAAAATGAGTTTGATAGTCGGATTCCTTTTCCTTTGGATATGTGTTGTTGCAAATATATACCATTTTCTTTGTATCTTATAATTTTCTTATATTGTTTATATCAATTTTTATTGTTTCTTCAATATAAAAGAATATATTTTACCGTCGCATAAAATATATTTTGTATATGGTGTTATTAATTTATGTTGTCAATGGTTGTAGTTTATATATAATGTTTCATTGTGAAATTAGCCGTTGAAGCAGTATGACGTCTTTGTGTGGTTGAAAATTTCTTTTCATTTGGTTGGACTACCATACGTATTATTTCTTCTTGTTTTCGTTCACGTCTCTCTTTTTCTTCTTCCATACTTTGTTTTTTCTTAATAAGGTCTTCTTCGTTGTATGTGATTTTTTTCTTGTGTTGTTCTAATTTCGATTCAAGTATACCGTTAACTTTATGAATATGTGTAATATTTTGCTTAGTATCATAATCGACAAGTTTGAAACCTTGGTTGACGAGAGAATATTGATTCATTCTCGACATTGTAATTTCGTCAGTTGATTCTACCAAGATACCATTGGCATAAATACCATAGTTTCGATGAGCTGTTTTACTCTCGAGGACCAAATGATAAATACCAAATGTATTTGTTTCATTCCATTCTTGAAAATTATCATCATAATACGCAATCAGTTTTCTTTTTCCGTCGAGAACCATTGCATAATCAATGTTAAAATGGTCAATAAGTGCTTCCATTCTGTCTTCTTGTTTATCGGTGAGAGAATCATAGAGAATAGCGTGACTACCTGTAACATATAAATCTTCTATCAAAGATGGATGATTTTCGGAAGACATTTTATATAATTTATTGATTGTTTTTCGAGGTGAATTGTCTATTGTACTTTGTAAGACATACTTGACACGTTTGTATCCGTGCTGCCATGTTTTTACATAGGTATTGTCTGTAATACGTTCAATAGGTAGATAGGTATCTTCTTTATCTGTTACACGACATAGAATTTTGGTTCCCTCTCTAAAACAAATAGATGTGGGTTCTGCATATGTCATTGTGTCTGTAGTTGTAGTTGTAGTGTCTACAATAACTGGATCGGAAGTAGGAGAAGATAAACCTCCGTCATTAACAGCACCGATGGTAAATGTGGCACCTTGTGCGATATTAATATTTATATCATATTTTGTATCCGATGTCGTAGCAATAGGTATAGGATCTTTATTTTTGTAAATTTTATAATTGATAAAATTACCACCTCCTATTGATAATGGTCTCGACCAAACCAATGTAACGACATTTTTGGCAATTGTGTATTTGAGTTGAAGAGGTTTACTAGGTATAACAAAGGATATATTTGATATAGTTGTTTTTTTGGGGGTTGTTGGAGGAAATGTACCAACAGTGGAATAATCAGATTCTAATTGTCCTTCATTTACTGCAGTGACACATAATGTATAAGATAAAGTAGTATCAATATTGGGTATTGTATAACTCCTTGATGTATTTACTACAGAATTTAATAAAATATAATTTGGTGCATTAGATGCATCATAAATATTGTATTGTATAATATAAGACCCTCCCTTTGTTGTAGGTGGTAACCAATTAATTTTCCAATTATTCCCGTCTTGTGAAATAGAAATACTTGATGGGGGGTCTGGTTGTTTATAGGGTGTAATATACAATGATGCTACTGTAGAATCACCACCAATAGCATTGATTAATGAAATAGGATTGGATGAATTATTCACATTGGTTGTATTCATTGCAAATTTTGAATTTTGTGCGATCACATAAAAATTATATGGTGTACCATAAGACAAATGAACTCCATCAAAAAAACTCGACAAATCAACTGAAGTATTATTTGATGAAACAAGTTTATTAGAAGAAAATATATTATTATGGATTATACTTAGAGCTCCTGTTGCTATAGGATGTGTGATACTTTGTTCTGTTGAATAAAATACATTATAAATAAGTGAATCACTACCACCAGTAATTGTTGGTTTTTTCCAAGCAAGAATATTCGATGAATTTGTATAACTAATATCATAGGGTGGACTGGGACGTCCATATGGAGTTATTGTAAACTGACTTTTATCATATGAATTAGTAGATGAGTCACCTTCATCATCTGAACTGTCGTAATTTAAACAAGTATTATTTGTAGTAGAAGAAGTATTGATTTTAGATTCTAGACCAGCATCATTGATGGCAGTAATCATGATAGTATATGAATCACCATTTTGTATTGATATTTTTTGTTGTGTTGTATTTTCATAGTAATATGAATTATTATTTATGATATAGGGTGTAAGTAAAGTTGTAGTTGATAGAGGAAAATTAAATCTATTTCTAGTATTACTTGGTATATTGATATATCTATTGTTTGTATTTGTTTTTGTATTTGTAAATGAGTTTATTTTTCTAAAAATTCCTGTATTATCTTGAATATATATATTATAACCTATAATATCGTTACATCCTGTTTTATTTGTATCATTTGTTTCTGCTGATGAAGTATATAAATCTGCAAGTATATTTTCTTTTGTTGCTGCTGTTATTGCTGTTGTTGATGCAATATTTTCATCACTACTTGCTGTTGTTGCTGCTGTTTTGGCTGCTAAAGCAGCTGCTGTTGTATTATTTGTTGATGATGAATTCTCCTGGATTATTTCTATTGCATTATTTGTTGTTTCTTTTGCTATTGTTGCTGATGTTATTGCTTTTGCTGCTGCTGCTGCTGCTATTGTTGCGGCATCTATTGCTTGTTTTTTTGCATTCTCTAGATCCGTTGGTTGTATACCTTGTTTTAATACATAAGTAACTTTTGGATTGGATAATGTAGTAATATTGGGTGGAAAAAAAAGAACTATTTTATTATTTATACCCTGTGTAATAATATAATCATTCATATCAGGTGGTGATGGATAGGTTGCATAAATAGAAGACACGACTTTCGATGGGTCTGATGGTGTTTGATCCCCAGTTCCTAATGCTGTTATCCAAAAGTAGTAAGTTTCTCCATATTTTAAATTGCCTAGATTCATATCAATGGTAGTTTCAATTGCAGTTCCAGACGTTATAGTTATAGGCTTTATTTCTAATAAAAAATTAATTGGTTTATTATTGGTAGAATTCATATAAATATTAAAACCACTGGGTTGTGTGTTCGTTGGAGGTTGAGATGGTGTCCATTTTAATTTGAATTGTGGTTTTGATACTGATAAAACTAAATTTATTGAAACATTGCTTGGTATATAATTATACTGTTGTTCTTGTGTTGATCCTGAAAGAATAGAATTAGGGAATAGAGATTCTTTCAATCCATCATTTACTGCTGTAACCCATATATAATAAACAGTACTAGGTAACAATCCTGTTATAGTATATTCGTTACTAGTACTAGTAATGGGACTTGCATTTGCCAAGATAGTATTTGATGGACTTGGATTTGATGGATTTGTAGTTTGTGAATAATACACATTGTATCCAATAATGCTATTACAACCTGAATTTGTATCGTTAAGTTGGGTCCATTTTATATTTATAGAATATACATCTGTACTACTAATAGATGTATTAGTAACAGGAGTAGGATTATTACATGGCATAATGGAAATTGCATCAGTGTATGATGCATTTGATTCCAAATTACCATCGTTTACAGCTGTAACATAAAAATAATATGTCGTTCCTTTCACAAGTGTATTATAAATACAAGTATTAGTATTAGTTGCAATTATATTATTTATTTTGGTATAATTATAACCATCTGTACTATAATATAAATAGTAACCTTTGATATAATTACCACCAGAATTAATATTATTATTCCAACTTATAGTTATATTTGAACCATCATAAGTAGCATTGGTCATTAGAGGTGTATCAGGAATAGAAAAGGGAATATAAATATCCAAACCATCAGCAACATTTATAGTGTCACTTTTAATAGATAAAACATTATTTCCTATTTTCAATTGTACTTGTGGGAATGTATAATAATTTGGTGTATTTGAAATATTTGCCTTTAATATCTGATTGGATGTAGATGATAAAAAATAAAGAGAATCATTATAAATAGCAAAGGACACGTATTCGGATATGGCATTGGATACATTGAAAATTAAAAATTTTTCATCGATAATATTACCATATGGGTCGAATTTTAAAATATTGTATGAATTAGCAGTATTAGTAGTATAACCATTTGCATTTCCAACAACAGAGAGATATATATAATTATCATTATCAAACTCGATAGAATAAGTTCCTAAATTAGATGCACCTGTTGTATTTTTGATATAGTCTGTATTTACATAAGGAGTGTAATTGATTAGATAATTATTATTAACGTTTTTTACAATTTTAAACATAGTTCCATCAAATTGAAATTTATAAATGTAAAATTCAGCTTGATTGACATTATTGTTTGGAAAAAGAGTAACGCTTGCATACATAAAATTTTCATTATCGAATCGAATAGAATTTATAAAAACGCTATTTGTATAAAAAATACCATTTGTTGTTATACTCTCAATTTCAATATTTTGTGTTCCCCAATATGGTGTTAATTTTGCAAATATATATTGATTACTTACACTATTATCATAAATAATATACATATTACCTTTTGGATCGACAGTAAAGAAATGGATATGATTTTTAAGTGTATATGAGTTACCTATATAATTATTCTGACTGTTATAATAAATAATTTGATTGGAATTATAATTGGTTGTCAAAATACTATTGTCTGCTTCTTGTCCTCCACCTTTTGGATATATAATACAATTATATAGAGATGATGTTGTATTTATTGTATTCTTTAATCCCCCATCTGTTCCATTGAATATATTCAGTGCTTTTGTTCCATCACCATATTTGTTTCCAATTAATAAATCACCAGCAGAAATATTAAAATTATTACCATAAACACTTGTATAATTAAAATTTTGTTTAAAAATTTGTAAAGAAAATGGGTTTTGTAAAAGAGAATTTAAACAAAAGAGGTTGGTTTGAGAAGTATATTTATATTTATTACTAGTTATACTTGTATTTCCATATAATGTATATTCAATAGTATTTTTAGGTGGCTTATTTAGGTCATTATATATTACAGTATACGTCCCTTCGCTGTCTTGTGTAAAAGATAGTCCATATGGTGGAACACTCATATATTATAGTAATTCAATATTATTATTATATTGGTTTTTCTAAATAATGATTAAGTAAAAGAAAAATAAAGATAAATAGATGAAATGATATATATGATTTTGAATAATAAATATAGAATAGAGGAAGAAATAGGTCGGGGGGAATTTGGGGCGATTTATAGAGCAACCAATATAAGGACGGGAAAGGAAGTGGCTATCAAGAGAGAACCAATAAGTGAATATACTTTGTTGCAAAGGGAGGCGAAAGTGTATCAATATATAAAAGATACCAAGGGTTTTCCTCAAGTGTATTGGTTTGGGGTTGTTAATTCTTATTATTATATGGCACTTACTCTTCTTGGAAATTCATTAAAGAGAGAAGTTGAATTAAATGGTCCTTTTTCTCTTGAAAAAATAGAAATTGTAGGTGAACAAATGGTGAAAAGATTAGAAACATTACATTCCAAAGGGTTGATTCATCGTGATATAAAGCCGGATAATTTTGTATTTGGGAGAGATACAGATGATTTGTATTTGATTGATTTTGGATTTTGTAAAAAATATGAAGATGAAGATGAAAATAAAATGGTTAAAAGTAAAGGTGGGTCTATAATAGGAACACCGAATTATGTGTCGATACGAGTAGAACAAGGATGTGAACCAGGTCGACGTGATGATATGGAATCGGTTGCCTATGTATTGTATTATTTATGGAAAGGTATCCCATTGGAAATGGGACAGAAGGAAAAGGGTATAAAAAGTCTAGAAGTTCCAGAATATATAAGGAGAAAGTATAAAGGGTATATATAAGGATAAAAAAAGAAAAAATAAAAATAGTAAAAATAGTGAAAAGGATATAGAGTGTAAAGGATATAGATAATAAATGAGGGAGATAGGAATAGTAAAATGGTTCAACAACAAAGCG
>Ga0114959_10000596_pt1 | contig 34210 bp, 30 predicted proteins | sample C_130625_EF_Meta_FD_87317 | JGI IMG/M metagenome (GOLD analysis project Ga0114959, IMG submission 87317) | Freshwater microbial communities from Lake Croche, Canada to study carbon cycling - C_130625_EF_MetaG | ecosystem: Environmental > Aquatic > Freshwater > Lake | place: Lake Croche, Canada... | reverse complement strand
GGGGTAGCCAGAGTGGCTCTAACCGACCAATCAATTACATCTAACGCAATCGTTGGTCAGCCTTTAGGAATACTTTTTTCAAGTAAAGCAGAAAGAAAAGAAGATGGAACATTAGTTTTAGATGCAAATGGATTTCCTAAACTTGCTCCTCAACAAGGTATCATTGGTAATCCAAATCCAGATTGGAGAGGCGGATTAGGCCTTAAAGGATATTACAAAAAACTTAATTTCAACGTTTTGTTTGAGAGATTCCAGGGTGGAGATTTTGCGGAAAGAACTCGCTTTGTATTAAATGCATTTGGAACCTACGATGATACAGGCAATGAAGTAACCTTGGCGAAGGATATAAAAAACTCCTCAGGAAAAGTTTTCACCGCCGGAACAACCGTGAGAGGAAATGTTTTTAATTACGGAGCTGGTGATGTTTTGTTGGATGAAAACTGGTATAATACTTTAGGTGGCGGTTTAGGGGGTTCAGCAATCAATGAATTCTCAATCACCGATGGTAGCTGGACTCGTCTTCGTGAAGTGTCAATCGGCTATAACTTCGGAGGTGAGAAGTTTAGAAAAGCAACTAAATTTAACTCCGTAGATTTGTCAATTACTGGAAGAAATCTTTTTATTTGGACGAAAGTAAAAGGAATTGACCCAGAAGTAAATCAATCTGGTGTTGATAATGGATTTGGTATAGAATATTTCACTAATCCAAGTACACGTTCGTGGGTTTTTGCTGCGAAGTTTAATTTTTAATTTTTTAATCTGATAAAATGAAAAATATAAAATATTTAGCCCTCTCGCTCATGTTGATACTTAGCGTAGGTTGTGAAAAAATAGTGGAAGGAATCAACGATAATCCTAATGAAATTTCCTCAGATTCCTTTGAAGCGGGTGTTTTATTATTAAAAGGAATTGAACTTGCCAATATTTCAGTGCAAGCAGGCCATGAAACCCGTATAGGTGGTATGTGGAGTGGTCAAACCAAAGGCGTAATTTTGTTGTATAAAAGTTTAGCTGAATACAATATTTCTGCGGAAGAAACGAATGGAATTTGGCAAAATGCATTTCAGGGAGTGGTTAAGCAAGCTCGACTTTTAAGACAACATACCGCCTCAAGCCCAAAAGCAAAGCAATATTCAGGGATCACGAAGGTTTTGGAAGCAAATACGTTGGGTACCATTGCCAGTTTGTTTGGCGATATTCCTTATTCAGAGATAGCCAAAGATGAAGTGGCTGACCCTAAATTTGAAAGTCAAAAATTTGTTTTTTCACAATTACAAACTTTACTCGATGAAGCAATAGCAGACCTAAACATAGCGCCTAATACCGCCATTCCAGAAGATTTGATGTTTGCCGGAAATACCCTAAAATGGATCAAAGTAGCTCGTACTTTAAAAGCTCGTTTGTATGTTTACACCCGTGAATACGACAAAGCATATCAAGAAGCCTCATTAGGTGTTTTGGCTCCAACTGACGCCTTGGTCTTTACTCCGCCAGCTATCGGTAATGGAAGTCAAAATCTTAATTTTAAAATGATTAATCAAAGAGGTGGATATTGGGGTTTTACGGGTTCTTATCTTGATGTTTTATTGGGAACAAAAAGAAATAATGCAAAAACACAAGAAAATGCTCGTTTAGCTTATTACAGATTTGATGGGGCTTCTGCTACCAACAATAAGGGCATTGCGGCAATTAATGCGCCTATGACTTTGGTTGGTTATGAAGAAAACTTATTGATCCTAGCCGAAACGGCAGTTAGAACTGGAAAAATTGCTGACGGGATTTCTCAATTGAACAAGCTAAGAGCATACCTAGCCGGTGGTAAAGCATTTTTAAAATTGAATGCTACTGACGCTTTAAAGTATGACGCCTATGTTTTAGCCGACTTTGAAAAAGATGGAATTGAGAATAAGGACGGAATCGCTACTGAAAGAGCTTTACTTCGTGAAATCATCGAGGAAAGGTATGTATCTGGTTTTACCGGCTTATTAGGTTTTGATGACTTGAGAAGATTAGGTACTAAAGAAAAAGATATTGCTGTTTTACCTCCGTTTAATTCTTCAACTGCCTCTCAATATCCTCAACGGTTTATTGTGGCACAATCAGAATTAAGTGCAAATGAAAATGCGCCTAAAGATGCGGGAATTTTTGCCCTAACGGAAGTAAATAAGTAATTGAAATTTCATTGAGTTTTCTATCCAAAAAATAATAAAGTAGTTAAAACCCCCAAGATTTAAAACATTTTGGGGGTTTTATTTAGAACCTTAACATCATGAAAATATATTTTAAAATAGTAATTCTGCTTTTTCTAATTTCAAATTCAGTGAAAGCGCAAGACGAAAAGCCCCAAGCGGTGGAAAGAGCCTGTCCTAATATCTTTAAAGTAAATAAAGCAGGCAAATTATATTCTTTTCGGTATGCAAGCAACCACCCAATTGCAGAGCAAAATGATAAAATTAAGCAGGTATTAATCTACATTCATGGGGCCAGAAGAAACGGATTGGATTACTACGAATGGGGAGAAAAAGCGGTTAATGCTGCAAAGAAAACCGATGAAACACTGTTTATATCCCCACAATTTAATTCTGAGAAAGATTTAGAAGATCATAAACACGATGCTAGTCATTTGTTTTGGACAAATAATAATTGGCGAGTAGGGGACGAATCAGTGTCGAGTAAAAACCGTAAAATGGAAGAGTCAATCAGCAGTTTTAGTTTAATAGATTCTGTCATTGCCAAAGCTTGTAATAAAAAGCTTTTTCCGAAATTGAAAAAAATCACCATAATTGGTCATTCGGCGGGCGGTCAGTTTGTGTCTCGCTATGTGGGAATGACACCGATGCCAAATATATTGAAAGGGTATAAATTTAATTTTATTGTCATGAATCCATCAAGTTATATGTATTTAGATGACCGTAGACCAGTTAAATCCGAAACCGGCTTAACTTTTGTCAAACCTGATACAAGCGGCTGCAGTAGTTTCAACGAATACCCAAGAGGAATGGAAAAACTAAATGCTTATGCTGTTAAGATTGGCGTTGAAACCATCAAACAACAATTTTTAAACAGGGATATTGCTTTTGTTCTAGGAGAAAAAGATATAAATATGAATGATAGTAGTTTAGATAAATCTTGTGGAGGAAACCTTCAAGGAAGATTTAGATTAGAAAGGGGGCAGTTTTTTTATGAATATCTTCAACTTTATTCACCTAAAAAGAAAATTCATCAAATTGAAACTGTACCAGATGTGGCCCATGATGGAGACAAAATGGTAAATTCTAAAGCTGCGCTTTGGTTCATGTTTAGAATTTAGGTTTGGAAATTCAAACACTTCCTTTTTTTCAACTAATTACTCCAAGTCTATGAATTATTTCCAAATTGAAAATGATGCTATTATTGCGGGTTTTTTTTTAATTATGCTAGCTGGGCTTTTTTCTAGCGCAGATTCTACCCATATTTTTTGGAAAAAGTTATACGGTATTGTTCCGCCTTTATTGTTTTGCTATTTGATACCTGGTTTTCTCAATAGTTATCATATTATCAATGGTGAAACCTCTGGTCTATACAGTTTTGCGACTAAATATTTACTTCCAGCATCTTTGATTTTATTATTATCTACCGCAAATCTAAAAGCCATTTTTGGATTAGGGAGTAAAGCGCTAATTATTTTTTTTACGGGCTCTTTTGGAATAATCATTGGTGGCCCTCTGGCATTAAGCGCAGTTTCGTTTTTTTCAGACAATTTTAAAATCGCAGCCCATGCTGACGGTTATTGGAAAGGCTTGGTTACCATTACAGGTTCATGGATTGGCGGAAGTAGTAGCCAATTGGCTTTGAAAGAGATCTATGGCTGCTCAGAGGAACTTTTTGTAATAATTTTGGTCATAGACGCTTTGGTATCTAATATATGGACTGCTCTCTTATTTTATGGAGCCGGTTTTACCAAAAGAATTGATGCTTGGCTTGGTGCCGACGCAACTTTAATTGAGGATGTTAAAAAAAATATTTTAAAATATAAAGAAACAAAAGATAAGCCCGCTGACTTAAAGGACTTATCTTTTATTTTAGGCGTTGGCTTTGGTGGCACCGCTTTCGCTCATGCCTGCAGCGGTTTCATTACAAAATTATTTTTACCACACCGTGATTGGCTCATTTCACATGGTTTAGAACCTTTTTCATCCCAATTTTTATGGCTAATACTCTTGTCGACAAGTATTGGCATACTTTTATCGTTTACCAAAGTTAGAAAAATGGAAAAGTTGGGAAGCACAGATTTTGCAACTCTATTTATTTATTTTTTAATTATGACCATTGGTATGCGTTTAAATTTATTTAACATCGGTGCAAACGTAGGATTACTGGCAGTAGCTGTATTATGGATGCTCATACACATTATATCAATGTTTGTCGCTGCCAAAATCATAAAAGCGCCTTTCTTTTTTGTGGCGGTAGGTAGCCAAGCAAATATTGGTGGTGTCGCTACCGCACCTGCAGTGGCAACGGCTTTTCACCCTTCTTTGGCTCCTGTGGGAGTTTTGTTGGCAGTTTTGAGCCATGTTATAGGTACTTATGCCGGCATTATTTCGGCTTGGTTGATGCGATTTGTTGATTAAAAACCTGAAATTATTAAATCGATTCTAGGTTTTTCTAATCTGCCTTCTGTGTTAAGAGAGCGATGCACATTCTAATACCTTCTTCGTAGTTTTTGATTTTTATGTTCTCATTGGGTGCATGGATGTTATTATAAGGATTAGGAATTCTCAACGAAACCGCTGGTACATCTAAAGTTTCAATAAATGAAGCCATCGGTTGCGAACCTCCGGTGGCACGCACTTTTAAAAATTTGCCCACAGATCTCTCCATTGCTTTTGATAACCATAGTCCGATTTCTGAATCCATCGGAGTTCTAAATGGCAACGAGCCTTCTTTTTGTTTCAGTATGGCCAACGTTTTAAATTTGGCTCTTTGTTGGTCTGTGGGTAAACTATCAATCAAGGTTACACCTTGTTGTATCAAATATTTTTTAATTAATCCTATCTGCCTCGACCCAGGGGTTTCGGGAACTAGTCGTAAATCTATTTCAGCAATTGCCATATTTGGAATGGTGGTGGTTACCTCTTTTCCAATATTTGAGGCTCGCATACCACGGATATTTAAGCTTGGATACTGCATTGATTCCTGATAACTTTCACCCACTTTTTCAGCTTCTGCTATGCCAATTTCAGTATTTATTTCCGCCATATTTTCTGGTATTTCTGCAAAAGATATTTTGTCAGCTTCTGTGATGTTTACCCCATCATAATAACCTGGAATCGTTACCCTACCCTCATCGTCTTTCATACCCGCTAAAAGTTTTGCTAATTTCAGCGCTGGATTTGGAGCATAGTTGCCATATTGGCCGCTGTGTAGATTTTCTTTGGCACCAAAAACGGTAAGGGTTAACGTTGCAATACCTCGGGCTCCAAACATTATCGTTGGAATATCTGAAATATGTCTTGTACCATCCATGATAACCAAACGGTCTGCCGCCAAAAGTGTACGATTCTTCTTCACTAAATCTGCGATAGTTGGTGAACTTAGCTCCTCCTGAAAATCCATAATCACCTTTATATTATAATCCGAAACTATATTTCTTTTTCTTAAAGCCTTGAAAGCAGAGATAAAACACATAGCAGGCCCTTTTGAGTCGGAGGTTGAGCGTGCAAATATTTTCCATTCAGGATCTATCTTTTTTTCAATCTCTTGCCAAGAAATTTCGTCTCCTTGTTGATTCTTAATCACTGGCTCAAAAGGATTACTTTGACTCCAAGCAGACCTATCTACTGGCTGACCGTCTATTTGTAAATAAAACAACACGTTCGGCTTTTTGGGGTCAGTAATATATTCGGCGTATAAATGGGGTATTTTTGATGATACTAGTTCAGTGGTCTTAAACCCTAGACTTTGAAATGTTTTTTCACACCATTTTAGGTTGGATTCAATTTGTTGCGGATAATTACCATCATTGGGCATTTTTAGAAATTCCCTGAACATCAAAAGTGAGCCTTTAATCTCTGCTTTTTCTATTTCATTTATTTCGAGTTTGCCTAAGTTTTGACCAAAAAGGGATATTTGGGCAAAATATAGAAGCACAAAAAGAATTCTCATGGGCTTTATTGATTTAAAATTACGTATGGTTGATGGAGATAGAAAAGTCTTCTTGATAGCCAAGATTTGGTTCATTTTATTAGGTTCAATCAGGTTTCATTCTAAAATTATTACTGCTTCGATTCAAATGGGTTTTCATTTAGGTAAAATCTCCATCATTTTAAGGGCGGCAAACTTTCCTTTCTCATCTATTAATTTTCTTGGCGTGTTATCTCCAATTTCGTAGGTAATCCCAACAGCATTAAAATTTACAAAAAACCAGTTTTTTGAAACTGGCTGTCCAAGAATTGAAGGAGAAATTTCAGGTTTATATCCAGAAAAATTATCTTGAATACTATTTAACCAAGTGTTTGTAAATTTAGGTAAAACCGAAATTGAATCCGAAAGATTGGTGTAATAAACATCATTGAAAGTGGAATGGAAATCTAAACCCAAGACGACTCTATTATTGGTAGTTTTGGCGTAATCTTTAATAAAATCAGATACCACTTTTGTTTCGGGCTGGTTATACAAAGCCCAATCTCTATTTAAGTCAATGCCCCCAGCATTATGTCGCCAGTGGCCTAAAGCTACACCGTCGGGGTTAAGCATAGGCAATACCAACACATTATATTTTTTCAAAAAACTGGTTTGAACACCTGATGGAGTAAGAATCCCCTCCACAAACGCCGTTAAAGCAAATTGCCCAGTAACTTCAGGAGGATGTTGTCTGCTCAAAAGAATGACTAAGTCTTTGTTTCTATTTGTACCATCACTTATTTCGAAAAATTTAATTTCTCTTCCCAATTTGCTGTTTCCTGCGGCACCAGTTTTAATCAAGCTAGCATGACGTTCTTTCAAAGAAGACAACCAAATGTTAAGTTCTTTGTCGGTATATAGCTCTTGAGCAGAAACCCATGTAGTATCGGAGCTAATATTTAATGCTATCTTTTCTTTCTTTTCATAGGATCCTCTATTTTTTGAATCGATGTCTAGCCAATCTGACCCATTTTTGCTTAATTTAGACGCATACCTATGTTGATAATCTCCATAATTAAATACCAAATAAACTTTTTCAGGCGTTTTACTCCAAATTTTAAAGGAATACCAAGGGCTACTATTTATGGGCTCATTCTCTGGAAAACTATTAATTAAAAAGGTGGAATCATTTAGAGAACTAAAACCGTTTATTCTTGCACCATCAAACATATTGCTTACAAATATGCCTTGATTTGTTGAAAATACTTTTCGTTCAAAAAATGAAATATCTTTGGTTTTTGTATCAACAATTTCGGTATAATAGCGTATTCCAACCTCCTTCTTGGGTTCAACTTGCGGAACAACAGCTTGTTTACATCCCGATAATATTATGAACCAAAAGAAAGTAAGAAAATATTTCATGTGTATAGATTAAAAATATCTGAAAATTTTAACATGCTTTTCTAAAAAATCACTTCAATTCAGAATGCGTATTGAAATGACTATGTTCTTTTTTAGCAAATTCACCAGTGCCAGCTTTAGGATTCAAAACATTCGGCAATTTGGGAATGTTGATATATTTAACATATAAATGAGGTATTTTGATGAAATAATTTCTATCCTTCTAAACCTTGGAATTCCTTTTCACACCATACTAAATTGGTACTGCCCTACTGAAAATAGCTATTACCGTTGATCATTTTTAGCTATTAACTGAACATCAAAAGCGGAGCCTTTAATCTTCGCTTTTTCAATTTCATGTATTTCGAGTTGCTTAACTTTTGACCATAAAGGGACAATAAAGCAAATTATAGAAGAATAAAAAGGAATCTCATGTGCTTGATAAATTGTAGGTAAAATGTTTTGTTTAAAAATAGACAGAACCACCCAATTAACAAAAGATGTGGGGAAATAACTTAGGAAAAAATGATAATTTTCCCATCCAGTGCTAGGCTGCCATTTGGCAATAAATCATTTGTCACTCAATTTTGATGCTCACATCTTTTTAAATAAACTCAAAATAATCATTTTTGATTTAAGTATTCTAACGACAAAAGCATCAACTTTTCAGCGGCGATTTTTGATTTCAAAGCTGTAAATTCACGAGGAGTGTTGTCGCCAACTTCGTAAACCAATGCCTCAGTATTGAATTCGTTATAAAGGAAAGCTTTAGAAATCACCCCCGCATTCGGTTTACTTCCACGAGAATTTACTTTGTATTCGGGAATGGCCTGCTCTAAGGCAGCAAACCACTTAGCGATGAAGCCCTCCATATTGGTGGGTTTGTCGGTTAGATTGGTATAAAATATATCGTCCCAAGTAGAATGAAAATCAATTCCAAATTGCAAATGGCTTTGTTTACCATTTATTTTTTTACGTAAAAAATCACGGACAAACTGTGTTTCAGGTTGGTTGAAATTAAACCAATCACGGTTAAGGTCAACCCCGCCAGTATTGTGTCGCCAATGGCCATTATCTACCCCATCCGGATTCATCATCGGAACGACAAACACTGTATATTTTTTCCGAAATCTTCGGGCAAGATCATTGTCGGCACAAAGCGTTTCCACAAAAATCTGCAAAGCCAAATGCCCAGTTATTTCGGGCGGGTGTAGCCTGCCCAAAACAATCATGGATTTTGAGTCTGTTTTATTTTCGCCGATTCTAAGGCATTTGAGCGGACGATTTTGTGGAGACTTACCTATAACTTCACTTTTAACAAAAGATTTTTTGCACAAATCGTTCGACCATTCATTGATAGTTTTGCTTGTTATCAATTCCTGCGCTGCTATCCAGGTTGGTTTTTCGTTTACGTTCACTCGCACATAAGCAGATTCCGACAAAGCATTTTCTTGAAAGGTATGATTAGGGGCTTTGGGGTCTTTTTCAAGTCGGCAGTCGGACGAGTCAACGGATTGCCAATTTTTGCCATCTATACTTATTTTGGGATAATACCGATGCTTTGCATTCAAATAAGTAAGACGCACCCAGATTGTGCTTGGTATTTGGGCTGTAATCTTGAAAGCGTACCACGGGCTTGGGTTGATTGGATAGTTTTCAGCAACAATTATGGCGGTAAAAAGTGTGTCGTTGTTTTGCGTAATGCCATTGAGTCTTGCACCATCAAAATCATTATCAAAGGTAATATTGCTGAGTGATTTTTGCCCACGCCATTGAGGAATAATGGCTTGATTTCTAGTCCCTACGTTTTGCGTTGAATTAGATTGACCTTCAAATTTGGGTGTGGATGTTTGAGAATACCCCGCAGAAAAAATACATAAGACAAAGAAAAATAAAATTATTCGATACATTTTTAAAAAAGTTTATTCAAAAAGCCTATAAAAGCCTGAATGATAAAAGTATTAATTTTATTTAAACAATATGAGTTAAAAACTTAAAATAAATGACGAGAAAATTATTTTGAGTTTAATAATTAGAAAAATATATGCTAAAGCGTTCAACGAGAACGTAGCAACTGATTTTGAGAATGAATATGAAGTATTAAGAACAAAACAGATAAAGTTTACTGATAGAAGACTAAAAAAATAGTCTTCTATCAGAATTGTAAGCCCGCTTTTCTTCTTAAACCGTTAATAGGAAAGCGTAATAAAATTTAAAAAGGCTAATCTTTTAATTAATTATTTCTGAGAAGTATCTACAAATCAGAGGTCGTTAGAATTCAACAAATAACATAGTTTGCTACCACTTCTGCTACCACCTAACAAAAAAACCCTCATACGTGGCGTATGAAGGGTTTATAGTAGTCCGTACGGGAATCGAACCCGTGTTTCATCCGTGAAAGGGACGTGTCCTAACCCCTAGACGAACGGACCATTGGGTTATCACGATTTCTGATCAGCGTTTTTCTTTTCGTTTTTCGTGGTGCAAAGGTAAGGCGATTTTTTAATTTGACAAGTGCTTTTTAAGAAAAAAATGAAATACTTTTAGATCAAATCCTGAAACCATTGATTATCAAAAGCTTGACAAAAAAATCTTTTTTATTTTTTTTGTGATTGTTAAAGATTAAGACGGCTATTTTTTTGAATCTAAAAATACGAAAGAACCAAGGTTAAATCATACTACTTAGAAAATTCCATGGATTTTGGTTTCGCAAATAAAACCGCAAAATACATTACTGTTCGCATATTGACTGGCAGTAAACGATGCTCAGCACGATAGGGAAATGTAGGAGGACTTTTAAATAAATATTCTTAAGACTTGTTTAATTAAATGACCTTGAAAAGGTTTTGCTGGCAGGGCTCGAATACTGAAAAAAAATAGGTATAAATCCGCCATGGAATCCCCCATCAAAGATATTTTTTGCTTTGTTATTGATGTTTGATTGTAAAACTAAGCATTTACGCTTAAAAAATGGGGTTTGAATAATTAGAAGTAGTCAGTATCTGATTGACATTAAACTTGTAAATTACTCCGAAAATAAAGATTATAACCCTTTAATCGTGAATATATCTTCCGAGACAAGGTATAAATTGTTTCAATACACCGGAACGAAAAGTTATTTATTACTTTTAAAAAAGTCAAAACCATTATTTAAGATAATGATGAAATTATTTTATGAGCGGCTAGGTACCGTGTTAAAAAGCTACTCACAGGGTGAAAATAATTTGTTATTTTTGGTCTTATAGAAGCAAATTTAAGGACTATGAAATTTAGCCAGAGCAAGTTATGGTTTGATTCTGCCTAATTTTTTCTTTTGATTTTTTGTTTAAGGGTCATGATTGTGGGGTTCATTATTTTTGAATGGGGTCTAAATTAGGACTAATCATCTTCCTTAAATTGTGCATATCTTTTCATTTTAATACTTGTTTTTTCGGTAATTTTAGCGGCAGTGTCAACATGTATAGAATCATTTTGAGCCGCAAGAATAGTAGGAGTTAGGCCATATTGTTGGAACTCATTAATGTACATTTTTTAACGTATGCTTAATATTAGGTTTCTTGTAAGCGGCAGACTAATAAGTTGCGTAAGAATTAAGTCATCGGCACAATCTATTAAAATTAACTTTCAAAGCATCCCAATTATTGGCAAGAGAAAAAAATGAGCTTCGACTATCGTTTTTTGAGAATGACTGATAAATTCAGAGACACTATTCTTGGTGAAATTGCGTTTTCTCATAAATTACCTATCTTTTTTCAACTCTGCGAAAGTGGGCAGTATCAAATCTTTGGCTGAGACGATTGGGTTTTCAATGCCCCAGTCAATATTTAATCGTAGATCATTGTAAACAATCCCCGATTCTGAAGCTTTATTCCAGTATTCAGTACATTTATAAACAAAAATGGTTTCTTCCAATGCTACAAATCCGTGTGCGAAACCAGCTGGAACGTAAAGCATATTGCCGATTGATGAATCTAATACAAACTTCTCGTGCTGTCCAAAAGTGGGAGAGTCCCTACGAATGTCAACCACTACATCCATAACTTTCCCCGTCATGCAACGCACTAATTTGCCTTGTGCATGGGGGGAATATTGAAAATGTAAACCTCGAACAACACCTTTTTTAGACCATGAATAATTGTCTTGCACAAAGTCTTCAGCAAAACCATTTGCCTCAAAAAGTTTTTGATTGTATGATTCGTAAAAAAGGCCACGCTCGTCTTCGAATTTTGTGGGAATACACTCGATTAAGCCTACGATCTCATGAGGTTTGAATTGCATCTGAAAAAAAGGATAAGTTTTTGAATTTAAAATCTTTTGTTTTTTGGAACCTAACAGTGTAATATTGCCTACGAAATTAAGGCTAATCAAAAGATTTAGCAAGTTTCAACCCCTAAGACTTTATATTTCTCATAAATTTTCGTTCATATTGTATTACTAAATAATGACCAAAGCTCAATTATTTGATCAAATTCAACAAAAGAAATCTTACCTCTGTGTTGGATTGGATACTGATATTCAGAAGATTCCGAAGCATTTATTGATTGAAAAAGACCCTGTTTATGCGTTTAATCGTCAGATTATCGAGTTTACTTATAAGTTTGCGGTGGCTTATAAACCCAATATTGCCTTCTACGAAGCACAAGGTGCTAAAGGATGGGAGAGTCTTCAAAAAACATTGGAATTCATCCCAAAAGAATGTTTTACCATTGCCGATGCTAAAAGGGGAGACATTGGAAATACGTCTGGATTGTATGCAAGGGCATTTTTTGATAAAAAATCATCGGGTTTTGATTTTGATTCAGTAACGGTGGCTCCTTACATGGGAGAAGATTCTGTGACGCCCTTCTTAGCATTCCCTGAAAAGTGGGTTATTCTTTTGGCATTGACATCGAATGGAGGAAGTGAAGATTTTCAGAATTTACGGGTGGCTGATGACAAACAATTATTTGAGGAGGTTATCTGTAAATCTCAAGAATGGGCGACTGACGAGCAATTAATGTACGTGGTGGGAGCAACAAAGGCGGATATGCTCTCTCACATACGGACACTCGCACCCAAGCACTTTTTGTTGGTGCCGGGTGTCGGCGCTCAGGGTGGAAGTTTGGAAGAGGTTTCAAAATATGGCATGAATTCGCAATGTGGGCTTTTGGTCAATTCTTCGAGAGGAATAATTTATGTGTCTTCGGAAAAAGATTTTGCCCATAAAGCAGGGGAGGAGGCAAGGAAAATTCAGGAAGAAATGGAAGGTTATTTGGGTTTGTATTTGAAGTAAATTTTAAGAAAGATTTTCAATTTACCATTGGCAAATTTTAATTTGACAAAAACAAGCATAACAATAATGGAAAATACTAGCGACCTAAAAATCGCCCCGGCACCGTGGTATCTTACCGGAGATGCCTACATCATGGTCTATAAATTCTCGAAGGATTTTGTTCAAGAAAATGGGTTTCTGGCTGATTACCAACAAGATAGATTTTTGGGGTATGTTGGAACGGTCATGTTAGTAGATTATAAAACTTCAGGCGTTGGACCTTATGCCGAGTTATTATTCATTCCTGGTATGTTTACTTTCAATTGGAAAAAGATGTTTTCTATTTCAAAAATATACGTTTCTAGTCGTGAAAGTGTGTATAATGGCATCGAAAATTGGGGAATTCCGAAGGAATTTGCCAATTTTGATTGGCAGACAAATCCTGACGGTTCGGAAGATATTTCTGTGCGTGTGGAAGAAAAAGAATTCTTTAAAATGACGATTAAAAAAGGATTTATGTCATTTCCAATCACTACTTCAATTTTTCCTTTAACGGTTGCTCAAAAACTACGTAAAGACCTCATTATCACCAATCCTACGGCAAAAGGAAAAGCAACATTGGCATCAATAAAAATGCTTGAAGTCGATGAAAATTTCTTCCCAGATTTATCAAAAGCATCTCCTTTAATTACGCTGAAAGTCAAAGATTTTGAAATGAATTTTAAGGTGCCTTTGGTGAAGAAAGATTACTTTGCAACCACATAGGATTCATAAGTTACACTGAGGTCTCGTAATTAACAATGCATTACATTTGTAAGACGATCGTCCGATAAATTGTACTTTCTGGTTGACTCTTGTCTAACAGAATAAATTTCAACCCATGGAAATTGCTCATAAAAATATCATTCTCACGGGTGCGGCATCAGGAATTGGGAAAGCACTATTATATCGTTTAATGGGTTTTGAAGGAGTTAAAATAATTGCGGCCGATTTGAATAAAATGGAGCATGTTTGCGATAATGTCATTCCTTTTGTCTGCGATTTATCTCAACAATCGGAAAATGATAGGCTTTTTGAGTTTGCTATTGCGCAGTTTCAAACCATTGATATTTTTATCGCTAATGCGGGATTTGCTTATTATGAAGTCATTGCCGAACCTGATTGGAAACGTATCGAGAAGATTTTTCAAGTAAACCTGTTTGCGCCAATTTATGCTTTTCAAAAAATGAAAGCATTAAATATATGCCGAGAATATCTTGTAATGATGACGTCTTCGGCCATGGCAAAATTAGCAATTCCCGGCTACGCACTTTACGGAGCTACCAAATCGGCTCTTGATCGTTTTGAGGACGCTTACCGCTTTGAAAATCAAGATTTAGGACACCTTTCTTTGGTTTATCCGATTGCCACAAAAACAAATTTCTTCCATCATTCCGTTGACGCCTCTCGTAAAAACATTGTTATTCCTTTTCCTGCCCAGACGCCCGAGGACGTAGCAAAGGCAATGATAAAAGGTATTCTGACGAATAAAACGCATATTTATCCTTCTACTTTGTTTCAAATTGGGAGATTTTTTCAGAAATTATTTGAAATATTAGCAATGCCATATCAGTATTTTTATGCTCGCAAATTAGAGGAATGGGCTAAATAAATCGGAATTATGTATTATTTGGCGGAAATGTTAATTGAGAGAATAAATACTCTCCAATATTCATATCTAGGGGTTTAAACCCCTAGATATGAATATTGGAAGCCTAATCCGCCTAGTAGTGCATCGTTCCGAAATAAATTAATAATAACATATTGCAAAAATCCCTTCTCCAACTCTTTCGACGAGATATTCAAAAACTCTATAAAGAAATTGAAATGTATCAAGACGAATCAAGGCTTTGGGCGGTTTTAGATGGTACCAGTAATTCTGGCGGTAATCTTGCTCTCCATTTGATGGGTAATTTGAACGATTATCTCGGAAAAAATTTAGGCAAAACAGGTTATGTCCGTAACCGTGAAGCAGAATTTTCGAAGAAACACATTTCGAAAGCAATACTGTTAGGTTCAATTGAGGAGCTGGGTCAACTAGTATCGAAGGTCCTTGAAAACCTCACGGATGAACAAATGAACGCAGTTTATCCAGAAAATGTGTTGGGCTGCGAAATGACTACGCAATTCTTTTTAATTCATTTGCACGGACATTTAACCTATCATACCGGACAAATTAATTACCATCGCAGGATTGTTATGAATAGCAAATAGCTTATAATTATCAACTAAACGCTAAACTTTAAACGCTAAACTCTAACTTTGTCCTGCCAATAAATACAACACGGCCATTCTTACGGCAACACCATTTTCTACTTGATCAAGAATAATCGAATGGTGTGAATCTGCGGCATCAGAAGACAATTCAACGCCACGATTGATGGGACCCGGATGCATAACCACAATTTCTTTGTTCAAATCATCCAGCATTTTTTTGTTGATTCCGAAGTATAAAGAGTATTCACGGAGCGAAGGAAAATATTTGATTTGTTGCCGTTCCAACTGAATTCTTAAGACATTGGCTACATCGCACCAAGCCAAGGTTTTCTTGACATCATGAGAAATTTTTACGCCTAAATCGGTAATATACCTTGGAATTAAGGTAGCTGGACCACAAAGTTCTACTTCCGCTCCTTGTTTTTTGAGGGCTAAAATATTTGATAAGGCAACTCTGGAATGAAGAATATCGCCGATAATCGCAATTTTCTTTCCGGTTAAATCTCCGCCTAATTTCTCACGCATGGAAAAGGAATCTAATAGCGCTTGGGTCGGGTGTTCGTGCGTGCCATCACCGGCGTTCACGATGTTGGCTTTTATGTGCTTTGCCAAAAAATGGGGAGCACCAGGGCTCGCATGACGCAAAACAATCATATCCACTTTCATCGCCAAAATGTTATTGACCGTATCTAAAAGCGTTTCTCCTTTTTTTACGGAACTTCCTGATGCAGAGAAATTTAAAGTATCAGCAGAAAGACGTTTTTCAGCTAATTCAAAAGACAAACGAGTTCGAGTGGAATTCTCGAAAAAGACATTGGCGATGGTCACATCACGTAAAGAAGGAACTTTTTTAATAGGACGATTAATTACTTCTTTAAACTCTCGGGCGGTTGCCATGATGAGTTCAATATCGCTGTGTGTGAGGTCTTTTATCCCCAATAAATGTCTTGTACTGAGTTTTTGCATATTAGTTTGGGGATTAGGCGTTTGGAATTGGGATTTGGGCGTTGAAGAATTAATATATAATCTTTCTTTTTATAAATCCTATCCCCAAACCCCCAATCCCTAATTCGTTATCAACCAAATTTTATCTGCTTCGTGCCCTAGTTCTTGCCATTCTACTAATACCTTTTCAGTGTCCAAAGTATTAACTTTTTTACCCACATAATCAGCATGAATCGGAATATCTCGGTTATAAATTCTATCAATCAAAACGCACAATTCCACTTTTTCGGGCCGCCCAAAAGCGGTCATAGCATCCAAGGCTGAACGAACCATTCTGCCCGTTGCCAAGACATCATCAATTAAGATAACTTGCTTTTTTTCAATGACGAACGATATTTTTGTTTCGTTGGCTTTTACCAACTCACGGCGACGATAATCATCACGATAGAAAGTTGCATCTAAGTAACCAAATGGGATTTTTATCCCTGTAATCTGTTCCAATTCTTGGTGAATTCGTTTGGCAAAATGAATTCCACGTGGCTGTAAACCGATGATCACCGAATTAATAAAATTTTGATGATTCTCTATCAATTCTTGACAAAGACGGCTGATGGTTATTTCCAGAAGGGGACTTGATAGAATGAGTTTTCGTTGCATAGCCCACAAAGGTATTAAGAAATCAAATGAATGTAAAAATTTAAGAAATTGAAATTTCAGTCAATTCAAAGAATGGTTTTAAAAGAGATAAAATTTACGAAAAAGTTATAATATTATTGATAGAAAATATTTTTATCAATCATATTTTTCAGCTAGTTTCAATAAAATTTTCGCTAAATCCTTATTCTGCTTTTAATGAAATGCTAACTTCATGTTTAGCGATTATCCTTAAATTAAAATAAGCAGATCAAACCTTTATTTTGTGGTGCACTTTTTATGTCATAATTTAGATTGTTAGATTCTCGATTTACTTTCCAAAATTTGCTTGGCTTTTTTGAAAAGTTTTTAAATTAAAAAGTTCAAAGGTTTTGAGCAATCTCATGTTGAAAGATTAAGTAACCCCAAAATTATAGTTGATTATTTAATATCTCAGCCGACCGCAAGACTGTTTTATAAATAGGTGAAGTCATCGTTTTCTGTAACATTTCTATTTGTTCTTGTTTGTGGCAATCAGTACCCAAGAAGCTAATCATTTGCGCAACTGATAGATATTCGGCTAATTCTCGGGACTCGTTATTATAATATCCCGAAAAAGAATTTATATTTACTTGAAATAGAAGGCCTGTTTCAAATAATTGATGGACCAAAATTCTATTTCTTTGAAGGTAATTATACCGTTCTGGATGAGCCAAAACGGGAATATAGCCTTTTCTAAATATTCGTTTTATGGTTTCAAAAAGGTGTTTGGGTTCGTGGAGATGTTCTGTCTCGAAGAGGAGGTGTTTTTGACCAACTTCTGAATCAAAAGTTAACAAGTCATTTTTGGAAATTAATTCTTTCATGAAAAAAGCATCCAAATAGTACTCTGCGGCGGCCTCAATTTCAATATCTATGTTATTTTCTATTAAATATTGCTTCAAGATAAGTAACCTTCCCTGAATTTTGAGGACAGAATTAGGATAATACTCAGCCATTATGTGCGGCGTCATAATTAATTTTTGAAATCCCAAATTTTTTAAGGATATGATTAATTCCAGACTTTCATTCAAATTTTTCGAGCCTTCATCTAAGGCTGGCAACAAATGAGAATGTACATCAACTCGCAAGGGATCAACTGAGATTCTATCGAGTCGTTTATCTGAATTTTTTAAAAATGTTAGCCGCATGATTTTATATATTTTTGGGTTGTTACATATTTTTAATCAGTTGTTATTTTTTGGTGTGTAATACCGCCCAAATAAATCAAAATTTAGGGCTAAAACCACTAGCGTAACTAGACTAAAATTAAGCGCTTTTATGAATTTTAGTAAGCAATAAACGTGCCTTCCTTTAATTATTGGGAGGAATATACATTAAATGTCTACCGTACTCACAAGGGCATTTTTATAAATTTAAATGGCATCATTTTTGTCAAATTCTCATGCTTAAAAAATAATAATTTTCCACGAAAATACTATATTATTTAAATGATTAATTTAGTGGCTCTCATGTTCTGCTAGGAAGATTTATGAAAAATATATTGAAATGTGGAGGGGTTGTTTAGCGAATAATAATTAATGATCAACACTGTCTTGAAAGTAAATTTTCATAAGACTCAACATGGCATTTTCTTCATTTTATGCGCTTTCCAAAAGTTAAAGTATCAACTATAACAAAAGAAATTTTATCTTTACGCATAGACATAAAATTTCCTCCAATAACCAGAAACAAAAATGGCAAAAACTTCCAAAAAAGTAACTGATACAACCGAATCAACTATGAAAAAAGCGATGGAAAAAGAAGAAGTTGTCATTGTCGAGGAAGCACCTCAACCATCTTTACAACTCAAAAGTGTTGAACCATACAGTCTTTTCTCTGATTTTGATATTAATCTTTTCAAATCGGGCAAGCATTTTCGTCTTTTTGAAAGATTTGGTTCACATATTGTTTATTTTCAAGGAATTAAAGGTACTTATTTTTCTGTTTGGGCTCCTTCAGCAAAATCGGTTTCGGTAATTGGGAATTTTAATGATTGGGATAAAGACACGCATAATCTTTTCGTTCGATGGGACTCTTCGGGGATTTGGGAGGGTTTTATTCCATACATCGGAAAAGGTGAAATGTATCAATTTTGTATCCAAACGCAACAAGGAAGGTATTTAGAAAAAATGGATCCCTACGCTCAAAGTTTTGAAATTCCACCCCGCACGGCTTCGATTGTTTGGGACAATTGGTATGAATGGACGGATGCAAATTGGATGGCAAAACGCCACAAAAATAACTCACTTGCCTCGCCAATGTCCGTTTATGAAGTTCATATAGGCTCATGGAAACGCAAGGAATACGACCAGAAACTTTCCTTTGTAGAACTTGCCGAACAACTGATGAAATATGTTAAGGAAATGGGTTTTACACACGTACAATTTATGCCCATCATGGAACATCCTTACGAACCTTCGTGGGGGTATCAAGTTTTGGGTTATTTTGCGCCTTCTTCTCGTTTTGGAACCCCACAAGATTTCATGTATTTAGTGGAAGAATTTCACAAAAATGATATTGGTGTCATTCTAGACTGGGTTCCTTCCCATTTCCCGGGCGATTCGCACGGGCTATTTGAATTTGATGGTACGCATATATTCGAGCATCCTGATATAAAAAAAGGGTATCATCCTGACTGGAAATCCTATATTTTTAACTATGGACGTAATGAAATTCGTAGCTTCTTGATTTCAAATGCTATCTATTGGTTAGAACGTTATCACGCTGATGGGCTTCGTGTGGATGCGGTGGCTTCAATGCTTTATTTAGATTATTCTCGGAATGAGGGAGAATGGGAACCTAACATTTTTGGCGGTAATCATAACCTCGATGCGATTTCTTTATTTAAAGAATTGAACGAAACTGTATATGCTCAATTCCCTGATGTTCAAATGATTGCCGAAGAATCCACCTTCTATACTGGTGTTTCTCATCCTGTTTTTTCGGGAGGATTAGGTTTTGGACAAAAATGGATGATGGGTTGGATGAACGATACTTTGAAATATTTTGAGCAGGATCCGATGTTTAGAAAATACAGCCAAGATAACTTAACTTTTTCTTCGGTTTATGCATTCACCGAAAATTTTATGTTACCTTTTTCACACGATGAAGTGGTTTATGGAAAAAAATCTATGGTTGAAAAAATGCCAGGCGATGAATGGCAACGCTTTGCCAATTTAAGACTTTTATATACGTATATGTTTACTCACCCCGGCACAAATTTGCTATTTATGGGTGATGAATTTGGACAAACCTCCGAATGGAACTTTCAAAAAAGTCTTGCATGGGATCTCTTAGAATACGCCCCGCACAAGGGGATGCAAGGCTTGGTAAAGGCGCTGAATAATATGTATCAGGCTCAGCCAGCGCTTTATGATAAACAGTTTTCGCAGGACGGATTCGAGTGGATAGATGCAACTAACCGAGAAAATTCGATTTTGGTCTATGCTCGCCATGGCAATCGTGAAAAAGATCAATTGATCATTATTTTAAATTTTACACCCGTCCCAAGACTAAATTATCTTATTGGTGTGCCTTATAAAGGCGTTTGGACAGAAATACTGAATTCAGATGATAAAGCCTTTTATGGTAGTGGAAAAGTGAATGGTTCTTCCATTAACACCCAAGAAATCTCTTACCATGGTAAGCCTTATTCTCTCTGTTTAACGATTCCTCCTTTGGCAGGTATTATTTTAAGATTTAATAAAGTAGAGGGCTAATGTAAAAGAGTACAAAGATTTAACCTCAATGCCTTTTCCTGCTGAAATTCAGTAAATTCGTCTTAAATTATTAACCCTTGAATCCGTCAATTCAAGGGTTGTTACTTTGTTGGATTTTTAACGTCTTACAATAACCAAACTACCTATTTAGCGTCATCCTCTACACAGGTTATTAAAGTAAAATGGTTCGCTTTTTAACTATGGTAAAATATCCTGCCAAATAATTCGTTGTTGTTCTTGAATCCTGTTCGTAATATTCACCATCTTCATTCTGCGTAAATGCTATTTATAATAAATGGTTTTATCCAAATATGAAAATTGGCACGTTAATTGAACATATAGAAATTTTATATTCATTTTTTTAAATTTGCAGAAATTATAATTTTTAAAATTATAATTCTAAAATAATATAGATTTTAAGTGCAAAAATTTATTATAAATTAAAATATTGTATTAATTAAAATATTGTATTAAGCTTTAACCGTTTCTAAAATTAAACCATTATCTCCATGAATAAGATTGTTGCCTTAATTTTGGTTTTCTTTTGGTTTTCGAACCAGATATTAGCAATCCAGACTTCTTCGGTTACTAAAGGAAATGAAGAAGGAAATGCACGTTATTACGCAGCCAACCTCAATGGAAAATTGACTTCATTTGGAGAAAAATATGATGATGCACTGCTAACTGCTTCTCACTCCAAATACCCCTTGAATACCTTGATAAAAGTTACCAATTTAGAGAATAATCTAACAGTCCAAGTCCGAATAAATGATTATTGCAAATGTGAAGAGGAAGGTAAAATTATCAATTTATCAAGAGAAGCCGCATCAAAATTAGGTATGATGGCGAGCGGAAAAGCAAGGGTAAAGTTAGAAGTAATTCAGCAACCAACGGCTGAAAAATTGATTGATAAATCACTCAATGATCTTTTGAATAAAGGGCGTGAAATTACTTCAAAAGAAGAAAATAAACCAATAAAATCTTCTGTAACTTCTTCAACAAAAACACCCGAAGAGCCTTTTTCAGCTAATCGCACTTACAATATCTGGGGTTTAGAGAAAAATCCCAAGGGATTTGGTGTCCAGGTAACGGCATTGTCAAACCTGAATATGGTACAAGATTTATACGATGAATTGGTGAAGATGGGAATTAAAAAAGAAGAAATTTATGTACAAGTGGGAATGAAAGAAACCGGAAAGATTTTTAGATTAATATTTGGCGAATTTTATACTAAAGAAGATGCCAATGAAAAATTGGCTTGGCTATCAAAACAAGGATATAAGGGTATGATTAGGTTACATTATAACTTGTAGTTTTTGTTTGGGCTATTTCCTTTCAAAAATCTGTAATATCTTTTAGTAACGCTTGCCTTAATTTAAAATTTTCCCAAAATATCATCAATTAAACTGTTGTTTTCTTATCCTCGAATTTTTGGTTATTTTAAGGTATTCCAAAAACAAAAAGGCCCTATTCCCGCAATTGATTCATCTCTCAACCGTTCGTGATGCTGATATAAGCTAACTCTTATCAAATATTCGGTTGATTTACTTTTTAAGGCAGTTCAAAATCTTGTTAACTCGTCGGTGATCTTTCAAAATAATGCCTTAGTTATGCTAAGGAATGCCACGAAATTAATCCTTCACATGATAGTTTAATTAAATCTTTAAAATTCTTGAGCTGTTTAAACAACTCAAATCAATCCTTTACAGAATAGTTCAATTAAATATCTAGTATTCTCAAACTTATTACACAACATATTGCAAATCGTTTTTTTTTGTTTGATTCTTTTGTATAGTTGTTTTAGCGAAAATGTTAATGGAAAAAAGGATTGAAGTGATAATAGATAAATGAAATAATAAATCTAGGTTCAATTAAATAATAAATCACTTTCCTGAATCTATTGCCAATTTGCCAATTTTTTCCCCACACATTTTTCCCCCTTCATGATCACAAAAATAATGAATACCTCCATAAATTCTCGAGATCCCTGCTTCGTTGGCCATTTTCTTTAGACGAATAGAATCTTTCGGAAAGTAATGACCTAAAACTACAGCTGCTGCTGCCGAAAAAGTTGAATGTCCTGAAGTGTAAGATGGAAAATCAGGGACAGATAGTGAGTGTTTTAAATTTTTCGCTACTTGTGAAGGCCTTGGAAAAAAATATTTATATTTTAATGCCCAACAAGCAATGGCAGCGTCCTCTTCCGCCCGATTTAACGCTTGAAATATTTTAGCTTGTCTCAACTCGGTAAAGTGTTGATTTCTGATTAAATCTTCCGCAATCATATTCCAATGTCCTGGTGGAGTATAGGTTCCAATACCATCAGCCCAAAATTCAGCAATCTGTTTTTGTTCAGGTGTTTGTGAATCACCAATGGATTTGACGGAATCAATATCCTTTCTGAATTCATCGCTCTCTAAAGAAGGAGGCGTAGGAGGTTGTGAATTTTCCAATACTTTGTTTTTTTCAAACCATGTTTTAACCCTGCCCATTAAGGGTAGGAGAGGAGCTTGTGGTGGATTACCTTGGCTGATCCATGCGTTCTTTATTTTCCTAGCAATTGCTTTCCATGTTTGTTTTTCGTCCCGAGCAAGGTCAAAATTATCGTTTTTGGCGTAAGCGATTATTTTTTTAGCGATTTGCTCGCCCAAATACCCACCCGCAACAATATCACTTTTTAGATTTGCACCCGACCATAATCGTGAGTTTCCGTGTTCGAGAGCCTTGCCGTACAGATAATCATTTTCGGCGGGAAACAATTTACTCAAAATTTTATACGAAACTGCGGCAACCGCAGCATCTTCGGAAGGATAAGAAGGCAGAATCGTTTCGGGCAATGAACTTTTTAATCCATTATGGGATGGACTCAGCCTCCTGTATCTGTACTTAAAAGCCCAGGTGGCGACTAATACATCATACTGAGCAACACTCAAAAGTGCGTATGCACGAGCGGCAAACGGTGGTGAAGCCATGGGTTTATTCGGATCAGGATTTTCGCCATCTTTGGGCGGATAGTTATACTTGGCTACGAGTTCTCGGGCAATTTGGTTCCATCTCAAAACCCCTCCTGAAGCCCAATAATTAATGGCTAATTCCTGCGCATAATTTCGTTGGTTTACGATTAAAGCTGAGTGAGAAAGCTCCTGCTGATATTCGTCAGAATCAATTCCCGATGGCACTGCAACGTAATATTCATGGGGGGAATTAATGATGATTGTTTTCCAAGACCCACCATTGACATCTGTGTCTTTGAACGTCAGGGCTGGGAATTCAGGTGTGGAAACTGGAATATTTTCCTTACAACTAAAAATAGTACATAAGCTAGAAAATACAATGAATTTCTTTGTTAATTTTAGGCACATTATACACAAATAATTATAAAACCTATCAAGACAAAAATCGTGCAAGTTTTGATGCTTAATTGATTTGGTTATTTCACCCGAGCACAATCTGAATAAACTAGCTCCCTCCGAATATTAATTCACAGAAACAAACGAAGATTTCTTCCCCAGCAAAAATAATCCTAAAAATGTTATGGTGCCGTTGACTAATAATTTTTCGAAGCCAAATTGGTAACCATTCAACCATTCTTTTGAATGAATGTCGAGAATATAAGTAAAAATTGGGGCGGAGATACATACATAAGGCACCAGAGAATCACGCACGGGTATTTTTGTGAACAAGCCAAAAGCGAAAAGCCCTAAAAGCGGGCCATACGTATATCCAGCAATATTGAAAACCGTTGAGATAATTGAAGCACTACTCACGGCATGAAATACCAAAATAATTATGAAAAATAACGCTGAGAACCCGAGGTGGGTATAGTATTTTATTTTTGTTCTTTTCGTTTCTTCGTATCTTTCGATATGCATAAAATCAATGCAAAAGGCTGTGGTTAAAGCCGTTAAAGCAGAGTCGGAACTGGCATAAGTGGCGGCCGTAATTCCCAATAAAAACGTAAAGGCAGCCAACAAGCCAAACTCTCCACTCAAGGCTAATTTTGGGTATAATAAATCGGTTCTTGCGGGAATTTCGAAACCTATTTTGTCCGCATAAATATAAAGTAATGCTCCCAAACAAACAAACATTAATGTGGTAAGGGCGAAGGTGCAGCAAAACCAAAACATATTTTTTTGCGCTTCACCAATATTCTTACAAGTTAGATTTTTTTGCATTAAATCCTGGTCGAGTCCCGTCATTACGATGGCAATGAAAATACCCGCCACAAAATCTTTTCCAAAATGATGCTTATACGAAAAATCATCAAAAAAGAACATTTGAGAATATTTACTTGCTTGAATGGTAGAGATTAGTCCACCTAAGCCTAAATTTAATTTGTTGGCAATTAACACAATTGTCAAAATTAAGGCCGTGAGGAGGAAAAAAGTTTGTAATGTATCCGTTACAATTATTGTTTTTACGCCCCCACGGTAAGTGTACACCCAGATCAGAGAAATTGTAACCAAAGAAGAAACCCAAAAAGGAATACCCATAGCATCAAAAATAGCTAATTGAAGCACTTGAACCGCTAAAAACAAACGTGCTGCCGAACCTAAAGTACGGGCGAGTAAGAAAAACGACGAACCCGTTTTATAAGACCATTTGCCTAATCGCCGCTCTAGGTATGTGTAAATAGAAATTAAATTTAGTCGATAATAAAGTGGTAGTAAAACCGTTGCAATGACAAAATATCCAACTAAATTGCCAAGAATAATCTGGTAATACGACAATTTGTCGAGACCAACTGCGCCAGGAACAGAAATGAACGTTACGCCCGAAATCGACGTTCCAATCATACCAATTGCTACTAACCACCATGGAGATTGCTTGTTAGCAGTGAAAAAAGTATTCGTATCGGCTCCTTTGGAAGTGTAATGAGCAACGATAATTAACATTAAAAAATAAACGGCTAAGATTCCGAGCGATAAACTAGTGGTCATTATTTTAAATTAATAATTGATTGAATAATTGACAATTGATAATAAAGAATGAACAATGAATAATTGAAAATGAATATTAACATAACACTTATATTTAATGTATGCTCTCAATTATTAATTGTCAATTTTCAATTGTTAATTGAAAACCGTTTATCAAAATTGAGAAAATTTCTTAAATTTGCTATCACAATAGACTCATATTTTTCATAATTTTGGTAATATCAGTATTATTTTACTGAAAAATCGATAAACCTAACAATAAGAACAGAAATAGATGCGACCTTTTGAACAATTTGAAGAAGACGTGCAAGTAATGGATCAAGTTATTGACGTTGAACAGAATGACCTTATGGTTTTTAATGATGAAATAAATACCTTCGACTTTGTGATTAATACGCTTGTGGAGGTATGCGGACATACGGCTGAACAGGCGGAACAATGCACCTTACTAATTCATTACAAAGGGAAATGTTCTGTGAAAAAAGGGATATTTGAAGAACTGATACCCATGCGAAATGATATTTGTCGCCGAGGAATTGATGCCAGAGTGATTTAATTTTAGGTATGAATTATGAGGTAGTAGGTAATAGATATGAATTATGAGTTAGTAGATACAAATTATTAAGTGATAGAGATTAAAGAGTTTATCTTAATTTCCTATTATTTTATCTCTAAATTTCCTATTTAATAATTCGTATCTCACAAATCATACCTGTAACCCACTACCTCATAACTTATACCTCACAACTCATACCTAAATTGAATTATCCATCAAAACTTATTGAAAACGCTGTAGAGGAAATCTCAAAATTGCCAGGCATTGGAAAAAAGACGGCATTGAGAATGGCTTTGCACCTTCTAAAAAGAGATGAACGTCAGACGATTCAACTTTCGGAAGCAATGATTGCGATGCGAACCAAAACTCGTTACTGCCGTCAATGTCACAATATTTCGGATGATGAATTGTGTCAGATTTGCACTAGTCCAAAGCGTGATGATTCGATAATTTGTGTTGTAGAAGATACTCGTGACGTTTTAGCGATCGAAAACACTTCGCAATTCCGTGGAATGTATCACGTTTTGGGAGGAATTATTTCGCCTTTGGATGGAATCGGTCCGAATGATTTGAAAATTGATTCATTGCTTAAAAGAATTTCAAATAGCATCGGAACTGATTTTGAGATTAAAGAAATTATTTTGGGTTTAAGCCCCACAATGGAGGGTGATACTACAGCCTTTTATTTGACGAAAAGGTTAAAACCTTTAAATATTAAAATTACAACGATAGCTCGAGGAATTCCTATTGGGGGAGATTTGGAATATGCCGATGAAATAACCTTGGGGAGAAGTATTGTCAGTAGAATTGTGTATGAATAAATGTCATCTCGGAACGCAAAGATCACGGATTGATTTTTTTGAGATATATTTTAAATTATTTTTGAATACTTAATTATAAAATTCATCGATTAGTGTCCTCAAAAATAAAATCTACTATCCTAAAGGTATTTGCGCTATATATGTTTCATTATTAAATTCAATTACATACTATGAAAAATGCTATTGTATCTTTCTTTTGTATATTTTTAGCCTTATCAGGTTACGCCCAAAACGAACTAACATCCAAAGAACTTACGTCCCCAATCATGCTAGATTTCTTGAAAAATTATCAAGAAAAAAATGGTATTCAGAAAATAGAAAATGGAATTCCTTTTACTTCTGAATTATCAAAGCGGGGGATTCAAGGGCATTCAAATGCGAAGTTAGAGACTGAAAATATTGATAATTTGAAGATTGTAAAGCCTAATTTTATAGAGATTATGAGAATGCCGGTTGTACTTCCAGATGAAAAAACGCATTACACAATGAAAATTATTAATTCAGATTCGTGTAAATTACAAACGATAAAATAAATAAAATAAATTTCTAAAAGGGCAGAAGCTTATTGCAAAGCCTAAACGACTTATGAACCGTAAAAACTTCCTTCAAACCACTTTAGCTTCCGTAGCTACTTTTTCTGGTTTGCAATCATTTGGCTTCTCTTTTAGAAGTAGTTATAATCATAAATTGCCTAAACTGACAATGGAGCAAACAATGCTCGAAACCGCTCCTTATTCATTGCCTGCTTTGCCTTATGCTCCTGAGAGTTTAGAACCGAATATTGATAAAATGACGATGGAAATTCATCATGGTCGTCATCATAAGGCTTACGTTGATAATTTGAATAAAGCAGTTGCGGGAACGCCATTGGAGAAAATGTCGCTTTGGGATTTATTGAAAGAAGCAGGGAAAGAACCTGCCGCTGTGCGTAACAATGCGGGGGGACATTGGAATCATACTTTTTTCTGGAATGTGATGTCGCCAAAAGGCGGAGGAGTTCCTAAAGGAGCATTAGCCGACGAAATTGCCAAAACGTTTGGTTCATTCGATAAATTTAAAGAAGAATTTTCTAAAGCCGGAACAGGTCGTTTTGGGTCAGGATGGGCTTGGTTGATTGTTGAAGATAAGAAATTAGTTATTACTTCCACGCCAAACCAAGACAATCCATTGATGGATGTAGCCAGCAAAAAAGGGACGCCCGTTTTAGGATTAGACGTTTGGGAACACGCTTATTATTTAAAATATCAGAATAAACGGGCCGACTATATTACTGCCTTCTGGAATGTCGTAAACTGGGATGCGGTCGCTAAAAATTATGAAAATGCTTTGAAATAAAATTTTAGGTATGAGTTCGTAGGTATGAATTATAAGGTATCACTATGGAATACTTTACACCTCATACCTACGACCTCATACCTCATACCTAAAAAACATGACACTTCCAGACACAATTCCATCGCTCGATTTAACGGATTTTATTTCTGACAATGAAACGCTCAAGGCTAAATTTGTTCAAGATTTAGGTACTGCTTTTAATAATATTGGCTTTGTAGCCATTAAAAATCATGGTTTGTCCAATGAGAAAACGGCAGATTTATACGATAGTGTTCAAAAGTTTTTTCTTTCCTCGGATGAATTTAAACAAAAATATGCTATCGAAGGTATTGCTGGACAACGGGGTTATATTGGTAAAGGAAAAGAAACCGCCAAAGGATTTAAGGTGGCGGATTTAAAGGAATTTTATCATGTTGGACAACCCATTTTGAACGACGGAGACCCGATCTGGGAAGAATATCCTGATAATATTTTTCCGAATGAACAACCTGATTTTGAAGAAGATACACTTTTTACGTTTTTAACTTTGGAAAACACGGGTAAACAGCTACTAAGAGCAATTGCCTTGTATTTGTCTTTACCCGAAGATTATTTTGAGGAAAAAGTAAAGCACGGGAATTCTATTTTGAGGGCCATACATTATTTTCCTATATTGAGCCCAGAAACTTTGCCAGAAGGCGCTGTTCGAGCCGCCGCTCACGGCGATATAAATTTGATAACCCTACTGATGGGTGCATCAGCCGAAGGTTTAGAGGTTTTGAGAACGGATGGAAAATGGATTCCGATTACGTCATTGCCTGACTATGTAGTTGTTAATGTTGGTGATATGCTAGACCGCCTGACAAATCATAAACTGAAATCAACTATCCATCGAGTGGTTAATCCTCCAAAAGAAAAATTAGGAACTTCCCGTTTTTCAATTCCATTTTTTATGCACCCACGTTCAGAAATGGACTTAACGTGTTTAGATTCATGTGTAGATGCTACTCATCCTAAAATGTACATAAACATGACCGCAGGGGAGTTTTTGAATGAAAGGTTGATTGAATTGGGATTGAAAAAATGAGAAAAATCAGGCGGATAATTTTTTTGAAAGATGTTTTGATACTTGCGTGTACCTCTTTTGGAGGTCCGCAAGTGCATTTAGCCATGTTCATAGACCTCTTTGTAAAAAAAAGAAATTATCTGACCGAAGTTGAACTCCTTGAAATCCAAGCCCTTTGTGCCATGCTTCCAGGGCCAACCTCCACCCAAACAATTACGGCTTTGGGTTATAAACTCGGAGGTCCAAATTTGGCTTATATTACTTTATTGGTTTGGATTACCCCCGCAGTTGCCATCATGACCGCAGCGGCTTTTGGCATGACCTATCTTCGAAATCGTGATTTAATCCGATTTATTCAACCCATTGGCGTTGCCTTCATTATTCATGCTGGATATATTTTGGGGTTGAAAGTGATTAAAAACAATGTTGGTATAATCTTAATGATAATTTCTGCCGCTTTTGCTTTTTATTATCAATCCCCCTGGGTTTGTCCGATTGCCTTAATTATCGGTGGTACATTCACTTCTTTCAACTATAAAGATTATCCCAAACAGACTAAACATAAAATGGTTATTCCTTGGGCTAATTTCAATCTTTTTTGGGGATTTCTTTTGTTTTTGGCATTTCTTGGGCATTTTACGAATTACGAACCCATTCGACTTTTTGAGAATTTCTATCGGAACGGAAGTCTTACCTTTGGCGGTGGACAAGTGCTTGCTCCGATGCTCTATACAGAATTTGTTGAATTTAAGGAACTTGTTCGGGCGGACGATTTTTTAACTGGAATGGCTCTTTCACAAGCATTACCAGGCCCCGTTTTTTCACTTACTTCCTATCTGGGGGTTTTGGTAATGAAAAATGGAACGTGGTACGAGCAAATTTTCGGGAGTATGGCAGGGGCGGCAGGAATCTTTTTGCCAGGAACATTTTTAATTTTTTTTGTCTACAGAATTTGGGGACAATTAAAACAGTACAGAGGAATCCGTGCTTCTTTGGATGGCATCAATGCCGCTTCTATCGGTCTGACTTTATCAGCAGCTTTTACCTTTATTGTTCCAATGGTGCAAAGGGTTGATTATCTGGGAATTATAACCGTTTTGATTACTTTAGTGCTCACACAATTCACTAAAATTCCCACGTTTTTTATTTTTTTAGGGGGATTGATTTTGGGATTATTGGTATAGAAAGATAGAAATTACAATGAATTTTTGCTGAATTTTCCAATTAATGACCTAATTAATGATAATTAGATATGCCGTAATCTTTTTTATCTATTACCTGAGTGTTTATTGATTTTTAAATTGTCAAAATTCTAAAAATGAATAGACTTTCAAAACGAAAATATCCGCTTGAAATTGCCATTTGAATTGCTGATTTCGAGCGGATATTTTTTAAAGTCAAAATTATTACTTCAATAAATTCAACAAATACTGCCCATATCCACTTTTTACAAGCGGTTCGGCAATGGTTTTTAATTGTAAGGCATCAATGAAACCCATGCGGTAGGCAATTTCTTCAATGCAACCAATTTTCAAACCTTGTCTCTCTTCAATTACTTGAACAAATTGTCCTGCTTGCATAAGAGACGCAAAGGTACCCGTGTCCAACCAAGCCGTTCCACGGTTCAGAACGCCTACTTTTAATTTACCTTGTTTTAAATATTCTTTATTGACATCCGTAATCTCATATTCTCCACGGGGCGAAGGAACAATATTTTTGGCTATTTCGACCACAGAGTTATCGTAAAAATATAAGCCTGGGACGGCATAATTTGACTTTGGATCCTTTGGTTTTTCTTCGATGGAAAGTACGTTGAAATCTTTATCAAATTCCACAACGCCATAACGTTCTGGGTCTTGAACTTGGTAAGCATACACAACGCCACCTTCTGGATCGTTATTGGCTTGAAGCAATTTACTCAAACCACTACCGTGAAAAATATTATCCCCTAATACTAATGCTACTTTATCATTGCCAATAAATTCTTCGCCAATAACAAATGCCTGAGCGAGTCCGTTTGGCAAAGGTTGTTCGGCATACGAAAACTGACAACCCACCAGTGAACCATCGCCCAAGAGCTTTTTGAAATGAGGCAAATCGTGAGGAGTAGAGATAATCAAAATTTCTTTAATACCCGAAAGCATCAGAATCGACAGCGGATAATAAATCATCGGTTTGTCGTAAACAGGCATTAGTTGCTTACTAACTGCCAAAGTTAATGGGTGAAGGCGAGTGCCTGAGCCACCCGCAAGTATGATTCCTTTCATAGCCCCCAAGCCCCCAAAGGGGGATGTTTTGAGTTGAATTATTTATTTAATTTTTAATCTTCGTTGTCCAAAATTCCCTCTCCGGGGTAGGCTATTTACTATTTTTTATGGCCACTTTTAGACTATCTCGCCAATATGGAACCTTAATTCCAAAGGTTGTTTTAATCTTCGTTTTATCCATTACTGAAAAAGCTGGCCGGATTGCTTTAGTAGGATATTCGCTCGTTTTTAAAGGATTGACGATGACATCTATATTGCCTAATTCAAAAATAGCTTGGGCAAAATCGTACCATGAAATAGCGCCTTCGTTACTGTAATGATAGATTCCGTAGGCTTTCTTATCAGAGGCAATTATATCTAATAATGCTCCCGCTAAATCCACACCATACGTAGGCGAACCGACTTGATCGGCTATAATCCCCAATGAATCACGCTCAGTACCCAAACGAAGCATTGTTTTCATAAAATTACCCGCAAATTCCGAATATAACCAAGCGGTTCTAACGATATAATGTTTTTCCAAAACGGCTTCTACCGCTTTTTCACCTTCTAGTTTTGTCAAACCATAAATACTGATAGGTACTGTTGGGTCGGTTTCTGTCAGTAGCAGCGGAACGTTTCCTTGAAAAATAAAATCGGTGGAAACTTGAAGCATCGTTGCATCAAATTTTGCGCATAATTTAGCAATATTTTCAGCACCATCACAATTTATTTTGCGGGATAAATCCACTTCATCCTCCGCTTTATCAACGGCCGTATAAGCCGCACAATTAATTACATATTGTGGTTTTTCTCGGTTAAATAGTTTTTCTAAGACTTCCATATCCAAAATATTACCCACAATTTCATCGGCAAAGGTGATGGAAGTGATCCCTCTTTGTTTAGCTACTTTGCTAATACATTGTCCCAATTGTCCAACTCCGCCTAAAACTAATATGTTCATGTGTTTTCGATCGATGATTGATTTTCGTTCTTCGTTATTTAACTTTCAATTTTGATTTCTGTTTTTCTCATCCGACTAACATCGGACAACAAAATCGAGCATCTACTTTTCCTAACATCGAACAACAAAAATAGAGCATCGACTAATTTATCTATTTGCGTACATTTCTGTATAATATTTTTGATAATTCCCCGAAGTGACATTATCCAACCATTCCTGATTATTCAAGAACCAATCAACGGTTTTTTCTAGGCCTTCTTCAAATTGTAAAGAGGGTTTCCAACCTAGTTCATTCATAATTTTTGTGGCATCAATTGCATAACGTAGATCATGCCCCGCACGGTCGGTGACATAGGTGATTAGTTTTTCGGAAGTGCCTGCTTCACGACCCAATTTTGCATCCATCGTCTTGCATACTAACATAACGATGTCGATATTTTTCCACTCGTTGAAACCACCAATATTGTAGGTTTCTCCGATCACCCCGTCATGGAAAACAGTATCAATTGCTCTGGCATGATCAACGACAAATAACCAATCTCTCACATTTTCGCCTTTTCCGTAAACTGGTAAAGGTTTATTGTTTAAAATATTATGTATAATTAATGGCAATAGTTTTTCAGGGAAATGATTCGGTCCGTAATTATTTGAACAATTAGTTATCACTATGGGCAATTTGTACGTGCTTCCATAAGCACGTACAAAATGGTCGGAAGAAGCTTTTGAGGCAGAATATGGTGAGCGTGGGTCGTAAGGGGTTGTTTCTAAGAAGAATTCTTCTGGATTATGCAATTCTCCGTAAACTTCGTCTGTCGAAACATGGTAGAAGCGTTTGCCGCCCATGTTATTTTTCCAAATAGTTTTGGCAGCATTCAAGAGATTACAGGTTCCAATTACGTTGGTCATTACAAAAGCCATCGGGTCAGAAATCGACCTATCCACGTGCGATTCTGCTGCCAAGTGAATAACACCATCGAATTGATGCTCTATAAAAAGTTGATCGATAAATGGTGAATCCACAATATCACCTTTTACAAAGGTATAATTAGGAAAATTTTCAACATCGGTAAGATTTGCTAAATTTCCAGCATAAGTCAATTTGTCAACGTTAATGATTTGATAATCAGGGTACTTGGTAACAAATAGTCGTACAACGTGCGAACCAATAAATCCTGCACCACCTGTAATAAGTATTTTTTTCATTTTTTTTAGAATTCAATACAGCGTTTAGTAAGTTTTATTATCTAAATTACAAGAAAACGATCTCTAAGAACTTATCAGCTTAAAATGATCGGAAGTTCTAATCACGTTTGATCTCATAAATCCTGTTAACACCATCTTAAAATAATACACGAAAATTTATCAATATGTGTATTCAATTATGTAGGATTATACTGTTAGATAGTAACCAAGACAATATTTAACTAATTTTTTTCTGCCAATTCCAAGCATCACCCAAAGCATCTTTGAGGGATTTTTCGGTTTGCCAGCCTAAGCATTCTTTTGATTTTGTGCAATCTGCATAAACGGCAACCACATCGCCATCACGTCGAGGCTTTATGACATAGTTTACTGATAAGCCGGTAGCTTCTTCAAAGGCATTGATTACCTGCAAAACTGAACTTCCTTCGCCCGTTCCAATGTTGAAAAAATCGTAATAACGTCCTTCTGGTTGTTTTAGTAGTAAGTTCAATGCTGATAAGTGCGCTTTAGCCAAATCTACTACATGAATGTAATCTCGAACGGCCGTACCGTCTGGCGTAGGGTAATCATCACCGTAAACCGATAATTGTCCACGAATTCCTACCACAGATTGGGTAAGAAAAGGGACAAGGTTTGCGGGTGGGCCTGAAGGTAATTCACCAATTAAGCAACTTTCGTGAGCGCCAATTGGATTGAAATATCGTAAGGAAATTGCGTGAAATTGGTTTGTGCTTTGCACGGTATCTCTGAT
>Ga0114959_10000595_pt1 | contig 34241 bp, 34 predicted proteins | sample C_130625_EF_Meta_FD_87317 | JGI IMG/M metagenome (GOLD analysis project Ga0114959, IMG submission 87317) | Freshwater microbial communities from Lake Croche, Canada to study carbon cycling - C_130625_EF_MetaG | ecosystem: Environmental > Aquatic > Freshwater > Lake | place: Lake Croche, Canada... | reverse complement strand
GGCTCTCGCCCCCTGGTGCCGCCGCTGCCGGGGCTGACGCTGCCGGGCGTCTGCACCTTCCGCGACATCGCCGATGTGAACCAGATGATCGCGGCCAGTGAGACGCATCGCCGCGCCGTCGTCATCGGCGGCGGGCTGCTGGGGCTGGAGGCCGCCTGGGGCCTGAAGCGGCGGGGCATGAGCGTCGCCGTGGTGCATCTGATGCCAACCCTGATGGAGCGCCAGCTCGATGAGACGGCGGGGCAGATGCTGCAGCGGGATCTCGATGCCCGTGGCATTGCCTTCTTCACCAATGGCCAGACCGAGGAAATCCTGGGCACGACCCAGGCTGCGGGCGTGCGCCTGGCCGATGGACGCGAGGTGCCGGGCGATCTGGTCGTGGTGGCGATCGGCATCCGGCCGAATATCGACCTGGCCCGCGCCGCCGGGCTGGAGGTGAACCGCGGCATCGTGGTAGGCGACGACATGGCCTGTGGCGCGGACCCGGAGATCTACGCGGTCGGCGAATGCATCGAGCATCGCGGCCAGGTCTTCGGATTGGTCGCGCCGATCTGGGAACAGGCCAAGGTCTGCGCCGCGCGCCTCGCCGGCGATACGGCGGCCAGCTACGCGACGCCACCGCTCTCGACACGGCTGAAGATCACCGGCGTCGATGTCTTCTCGGCCGGCGCCCTCTCGGCCGCCGCCGAGGAGGATGAGGAGGTGGTGCTGCAGGACCGCAAGCGCGGCACCTATCGCAAGCTGGTGCTGCGGGAAGACCGCCTGGTGGGCGCGGTGATGTACGGCGATGTCGCCGACGGCGCCTGGTATTTCCGCCTGCTGCGCGAAGGGACGGACATCGCCGCGATCCGCGCCCGGCTGATCATGGGTGAGGCCTTTGCCGGCACCACGGCCGATCCCGTCGCCGCGCTGGCCGCGCTGCCGGAGGAGGCGGAGATTTGCGGCTGCAATGGCGTCTGCAAGGGGCGGATCGTGGCGGCGATCAAAAGCCAGGGGCTTGCCTCGCTCGATGCCGTGCGGGCGCATACCAAGGCCAGCGCCTCCTGCGGCTCCTGCACCCCGCAGGTGGAGCGCCTGCTCGCGATGACCGCGGGCGTTGCCGCCGCGACCGGCCCGAAGCCGATGTGCAAATGTACCGCGCATGGCCATGACCATGTGCGCCGCGCGATCGTTGCCGAGGCGCTGAAGACCATCCCGCAGGCGATGCGGGCGCTGGACTGGACCACACCCGATGGCTGCGCGAGCTGCCGCCCGGCGCTGAACTACTACCTGCTCTGCGCCTGGCCGGGCGAATATGTCGATGACGCCCAGTCGCGCTTCGTGAATGAGCGGATGCACGCCAATATCCAGAAGGACGGCACCTATTCGGTGGTGCCGCGCATGTGGGGCGGCATGACCAATCCGCGCGAGCTGCGCGCCATCGCCGATGTGGCTGACAAGTACCAGGTGCGCGAAGTGAAGGTGACCGGCGGCCAGCGCATCGACCTGTTCGGCGTGAAGCGGGAGGACCTGCCCGCGGTCTGGCGCGACCTGAACGCCGCCGGCATGGTCTCGGGCCATGCCTATGGCAAGGCACTGCGGACGGTCAAGACCTGCGTCGGGTCCGAATGGTGCCGCTTCGGCACCCAGGACAGCACCGGGATGGGCGTCGCGCTTGAGAGGATGACCTGGGGCAGCTGGCATCCGCACAAGGTCAAGCTCGCTGTCTCCGGCTGCCCGCGCAACTGCGCCGAGGCGACGATCAAGGATTTCGGCGTCGTCGCGGTCGATAGCGGCTGGGAGCTGAGCGTGGGCGGCAATGGCGGCATTCATGTCCGCGCCACCGATTTCCTCTGCAAGGTCGCGACCGAGGCGGAGGTGCTGGAATATTGCGCCGCCTTCCTCCAGCTTTATCGCGAGGAGGCGCATTACCTGGAACGCACGGCGCCTTGGGTCGCGCGCCAGGGCATCGCCTATATCCGCCAGCGCGTGGTCGGGGACGCCGCCGGCCGCGCCGCGCTGCATGCGCGCTTCCTGCACGCCCAGAGCTTCTCACAAACCGATCCCTGGGCCGAGCAGGCGACGAACGCCGCCTACAAGACCCTGGCGCCGGTGGAGTGAGCGGAATGGCGGAGACCATGACCTGGACCGCGGTGGCACGCCTGGCCGATATTCCCCGGCTGGGCAGCCGCGTGGTCGCCACGCCGGACGGCGACGTGGCACTGTTCCGCGCCGCCGATGACCACGTCTTCGCCCTGGAGGATCGCTGCCCCCATAAGGGCGGGCCACTGAGCCAGGGCATCGTGCATGGCCACAGCGTTACCTGCCCGCTGCATAACTGGGTGATCGACCTCGCCTCGGGCGAGGCACAGGCCCCCGATATCGGCTGCGCGAAGCGGCTGCCGGTGCGGCTGGAGGGGGAGCGGGTCCTGCTCGGGACCTCGCTCTAATTTTTGTTTGGTCGCGGGATGCAGCGGCTTCAGCGATTCCGCCTCAACGCAGCATGCTCTAGAGCGCGATGCGTTGAGGCGGAATCGCCGATAACGCTGAATCGCGCGATCCAACAGATGCTAGAGCGGGCTGCGTGAACGCATGTGAACGCAGCATGCTCTAGAGCAGGCTCCGCCCCGGCACGCCCCATAAAAAAACCCGCTCGGACGGCAGCGTCCGAACGGGTTTTTCGTATCCAAGCCTTGGGGCACAACCGCCCTGACGGGACCCGTCAGGGCAGCGCCGTGTCAGGCCAGCCGCTCGCCGTGCTGGGTGACGTCGAGCCCCTCGCGTTCCTCTTCCTCAGTCACCCTGAGGCCCACGATCACATTGGTGACCTGCAGCAGGATGAAGGTCCCGATCGCCGAGAAGACGAAGACCGCGACCGTGGCATAGAGCTGGAGGAGGAACTGGTCGAAGCTGCCCGCATAGCCGGCCGGCGTCGCAGGCGTCGCCGACAGCGCACCATAGGCGAAGACGCCGGTCAGCAGGCTGCCGACGATGCCGCAGATGCCGTGCACGCCGAAGGCATCCAGGCTGTCGTCGTAGCCGCACATGTGCTTCAGCGCGGTGGCACCCCAAAAGCCAGCCAGCCCGGCGACAACACCGATAATGAGCGCATGCATCGGCAGCACGAAGCCCGAGGCCGGCGTGATGGCCACCAGACCGGCGACCGCGCCGGAGATGGCGCCAAGCACCGAGGGCCTGCCCTTCGTCGCCCATTCTGCCAGCAGCCAGGCGATCGTTGCCGCTGCGGCCGCAACCTGGGTAACCAGCAAGGCCATGCCAGCCCGCGCCCCCGCGCCCAGCGCCGAGCCGGCGTTGAAGCCGAACCAGCCCACCCAAAGCAGACCCGCACCGATCACCGCGAGCCCTAGGTTGAAGGGGGCCATGTTGTCGTGGCCAAAACCCACCCGCTTGCCGAGCACAAGGGCGCAAACAAGACCGGCGACGCCGGCATTAATGTGCACCACCGTGCCGCCCGCGAAATCCAACGCGCCCAGCGCGAAGATCCAGCCATTCGGGTGCCAGACCCAATGCGCCACGGGGCTGTAGATCAGGATCGACCACAGCACGGTGAACAGCAGCAGGGCGCTGAACTTCATGCGGTCGGCGAAGGCGCCGGTGATCAGCGCCGGCGTGACGATTGCGAAGGTCATCTGAAACATGAAGAAAACGCTTTCCGGGATGGTCGTCGCCACCGCCGAAGCGCCCGAGCCCAGCGTGAAGGCCTTGTCCCAGCCCCCCGCGAAGCCGGCCATGAACAGCCGCGACAGATCGCCGACATAGGCGTTGCCGTCACCGAAGGCCAAGCTGTAGCCGATCACCGTCCACACCACCGACACCACGGCGGCGATGGAGAAGCTCTGCATCATGGTGGCCAAAACGTTCTTCTTGCGGACCATGCCCGCATAGAACAGCGCCAGACCGGGCACGGTCATCAGCAGCACCAGGGCGGTGGATGCCAGCATCCAGGCGGTATCGCCGGTATCGATCTTCGGCCCGTCATCAGCCAGCGCTGGGGCCGCCAGGATCACGCCGGCGAGGCCGGCCATGGCGGCAAGGAGCATCCTCGTCATTTTATCCTCTGCTTTCTTGGTATTGTTCCGCGGGTGGTGCCGTAACCGGCGCCTCAGAGCGCTGCCGCATCGGTCTCCCCGGTACGGATTCGCAAGGCGCGTTCAACATCCAGCACGAAGACCTTGCCGTCGCCAATCTTATCGGTCCGGGCCGCCTTGGCGATCGCCTCGACGACCGCGTCCGTCAATTCGTCGGGCACCACAACCTCGACCTTGAGCTTCGGCAGGAAACTGACCTGATATTCGGCGCCGCGATAAATCTCGGTCTGGCCCTTCTGCCGGCCGAACCCCTTCACCTCGGTCACCGTCAAGCCCTGCACGCCCAGCGGGGTGAGGGCGTCACGCACCTCATCCAGCTTGAACGGCTTGATGAGCGCCATCACAAGCTTCATCGGTTGCGCCTCCTTTGCCGCTTAGCCTAATCGTCACTTGGCCTGATCGCCGCTTAGCCCAACTGATCTCTACCAGTCTGACCTCTACCAGTCTGATCTCTACCAATTACCGTGCCACGCCGAAACACGCGGTTTCGGCCTCCGCTCTAGTACCATTTGCTGGAAATATCGTCTTTTGCGCACATCCTGTGCAAATTAGGCTGAGACTGAGAAGGAGTAGAGACCTCATGACGGAACCCCGGCCCGCGGAGACCGCTGTCTGCATCGTCGGCGCCGGACCGGTCGGCGCGACGCTTGCCGCCACGCTGGCGAGTGCGGGGGTCCCGACCGCGGTGATCGACGCCGCGCCGCTGCCGCCCATGGAACTGGCGGCCTTCGACGGCCGGGCCTACGCCATCGCCCTCACCTCGCAGCGCTTATTGGCGGCCGCCGGCATCTGGGAGCATCTGCCGGAAACGCCCTGCCCGATCGCCGCCATCCGGGTCGCCGATGGCCGACCGGGAGAGCGCGCCTCCTCCCTCGCGCTGCAATTCGATGCCGCTGAGGTCTCGGACGCGCCCTTCGGCTACATGGTGGAAGCCCGCAGCCTGCGGGTCGCGCTGAATGCGCGCCTGCCGGCCATGCCGCACCTCGCCGTCCACGCCCCCGCCACCGCCACGGTCGAGCGGCAGGCCGAAGGGGCGACGGTCCGCCTCTCGACCGGCCAGACCCTGCGGGCGCGGCTCGTGGTCGCTGCCGAAGGGCGCAACAGCCCCTTGCGGCGGCAGGCCGGCATTCGCACAGCGGGTTTCCCGTACCACCAGATCGGCATGGTCGGCGCCTTCGCGCATGAAAAGCCGCACCACAACATCGCGCTTGAACAATTTCTGCCGAACGGACCCTTCGCGCAGCTGCCCTTGCGGGGACCGGGCGGCTTCGGCTCGGCGGCGTATCCGCATGCCTCGGCCTTCGTCTGGGCCGATCGCACCGCGATCGCCGAGCGCATGCTGCAATTGGATGATGCAGCCTTCGGCCGGGAGTTGGCGCGCCGCCTCGGCGATCACCTCGGGGCCATCCGGCCGATCGGGCGGCGCTGGTCCTATCCGCTCTCGGCGCTGCATGTCGCGCGCTGGTACGATACCCGCCTCGCCCTGATCGGCGATGCCGCGCATGGCGTCCACCCGATCGCCGGGCAGGGGCTGAACCTCGGTTTCCGTGACGTTGCGGCGCTAGCCGAGGAGGTGATCGCCGCCTGGCAGGCCGGCGAGGACCCCGGCGCGCCGACCGTCCTCGCCCGCTACCAGGCCAGGCGGCGGCCCGACACGCTGCTGATGCTGGCGGGCATGCACGGGCTGGAACGGCTCTTTGGCAATGATATCGGCCCGATCCGCTGGGCCCGCCGGCTTGGCATTGCGGCGGTCGACCGGCTGCCAGGGCTGAAGCGCGCCTTCGCCCGGCAGGCGATGGGCATGGGCCCCGGCATCACCGGCCTGCTGGCCGGCCAACCCCTGCCGCGGCCAAGCGGCTGAACCTGGCGGCGCGCGGGTTTTGGCAGGTGCCGCGCAGCCCAGGAAACCCAAGTTGCCACCTGGCCATTGAAGGCCAGCAAACCCCCATCACCCTGCAGCGAGCCGGGTTTCCTCGCGCAGCTCCTCGGTCAGCCGGGCCTTGATCGCGGCGAATTCCGGCGTGGTCTTCAGCGTATAGGCGCGTGGATAGGGGAAGGGCACCGCGACCGCGCTTTTGATCCGGCCCGGCCGTGCGGTCATCACCAGCACGCGGCTGGCCATGAACAGCGCTTCCTCGATGTCGTGGGTGACCAGCAGCACGGTCTTCTGCGCCGCCTCCCAGATGCCCAGCAGCAGTTCCTGCATCAGGCTGCGGGTCTGGTGATCGAGGGCGCCGAAGGGCTCATCCAGCAGCAGGATCTTCGGATCATTGGCCAGCGCGCGGGCCAGGGCGGTGCGCTGCTGCATGCCGCCCGAGAGCATGCGCGGATAATGCCGCGCGAAGCCGTCCAGGCCGACCCGCCCCATCCAGGCGGCGGCGATCCGGGCCCGCTCAGCGGCCGGCACGCCGCGTTCGCGCAGCCCGAAACCGATATTCTCGGCGACCGTCAGCCAGGGAAACAGCGTGTAGCTTTGGAACACCATGCCACGATCAGCGCCAGGTGCGGCGATCTCTGCACCTTCCAGCAGCACCCGCCCGGCGCTCGGCTGGTCGAGCCCGGCGACGATCCGGAGCAGCGTCGATTTGCCGCAGCCCGAGGGGCCGAGGATGGCGATGAACTCGTTCCGCGCGACGGTCAGGTCGAGCGGCGCCAGCGCCTCGGTCGGCGGGCCGCCGCGCGGGCCGGGGAAGCGGCGGGCGAGCCCGGCGATGGTCAGTTGCGGCGCGCCGCTCACCGGCTGGCATACCAGGGAAAGAGCCACGCGTTCAGCCGCTTCACCGCGAGATCGGAGCCGAGGCCGATCAGCCCGATGATGACGATGCAGAAGATCATCTGACCGGTATCGAGAAAGCGTTGGCTGTCCATGATCCGATGGCCGATCCCGGCTTCGGCGCCCACAAGCTCGGCGACGATGACATAGGTCCAGGCCCAGCCGAGCACGAGGCGCAGCGTCTCGGCGATATGCGGCGCGGCCCCCGGCAGCATCACCCGCCGCACCACCGAGGACTGCCCGGCACCCAGCGTGTAGGCGGCCTCCATCAGGTCGCGCCGGGTCTCACCGATCACCACGGCGATCATGAGCACGAGTTGGAAGAAGGCCCCGATGAAGATCACCAGCAGCTTCTGCGCCTCCCCCACCCCGGCCCAGAGGATCAGCAACGGGATGAAGGCCGAGGCCGGCAGGTAGCGGGCGAAGGAGATGAAGGGCTCCAGCAGCGCCTCGAACGGCTTGAAGGCGCCCATCAGGATGCCGAGCGGCACACCGACCGCCGCCGCCAGCAGGAAGCCGCCAACCACCCGGAAGACCGTGATGCCGATATCCTGGAGGAAGCCGAATTCGACGAAAAGCTGCACACCCGAACGCAGCGTTTTGCCCGGATCGGCCAGGAACAGCGGCTTGATCAGGCCGCCATAGGTCGCCGCCGCCCAGGCGCCGAGGAACAGCGCGAAGAACAGCACACCAAGGCCAAGCCGCGGCCCCGGTGCCAGGGGCCGCAGCGGCGCGAAGGGAGAGCCCCGGCGCATCACCTGATGAAGCTGGTGTCCAGCATCGGCCCAAGCGCCGGCTTCTGGCGGATCACCCCGGCCTCCAGCTGGATCTCGGCGGCTTCGGCCATGAATTCGGGCAGGCCCTTGGCCATGAAGGCCTGGTTCATCGCGCGATCCTGCCATTCGATGAAGCTGGCCGATTTGCCGAAGGCCTCGGCGGTCAGGTTCACCCGCTCGCCCATGATCCGGAAGGCGTCCTGCGGCTGCGCCTTGATCATCGCCAGCGCCTCGAAAAAGGCGGCGACGATCTTGGCGATCTCATCCTTCTGCTTGGCCACCATCTCGGCCGGGAAAGCGAGAGTATCGACCACGATGGGGTAGTCGAGCGTGGTCACCAGGATCTTCCCGCTGGCCGCATCATTGCGGATGGTGCCGAGATAGGGCTCGTAGGTGGAAGCCGCGTCCACCTGGCCGGCGATGAAGGCATTGGCCGCCGGCTGCGGCGCCAGCGTCACCGGGCGGACATCCTTGATGCTCATCCCGTTCTTCCGCAGCACATAGACCAGGACGAAATAGGGCGTGGTCCCGGCGCCATCGACGCCCACTGTCTTGCCCTTCAGCTCGGCGATGCTGCCGATGCCGGGCTTTACCGCGATGCCGTCGCCGCCCTTTGAGCGATCAAGCACCAGCACTTGCGTCAGCGGCACGGAGCTGGACCAGACGAGCTGGGTATCGACGGTGGTCGCCACCCCCTGCACCGCCCCGGAGGCGAGGGCGGCGAGGCGCTGCGCCTGCGGGATGAAGACCGTCTCGGCATTGACGCCGTGCTTCTTGAACAGCCCGCCACGATCAGCGAGCGTCAGCGGCGCGAAGCCGGTCCAGCCGCTCATGCCGATCTTGATCGGGGCGGCCTGGGCCTGGCCAAGGCGCGGCACGGCAAGGGCGAGGGTGGCAAGGGCGAGGGCCCGGCGGCGATCGATCATGCGATGGCTCCTTCTACGATTGGCCTAATGGACCGCACGGGGAACAGCAAGCCGGGTGCCAGCCAAGACGCCCCGCCTCCCTCAGCCCGCCCGCGCGCCGCCCGGCAGGATGCTTTGGCCAAGCGCCTGCATCAGGCGGTTGGCGTTGGCGAACATGGCGATGGCATGGATCAGGTCGAGGATCTCCAGATCGTCGAGCCCCACCCCCCGCAGCGCGGCGATCTCGGCCGGGCCGAAGGCCTCCGGTGCGGCGGTCAGCCGGATGGCGGCATCGACGATGGCACGCCAGCGTGGCGCCAGCGGGATGTCCAGCCCCTCCGCCAGCAGGCGCTGCATCAGCGCCGTCTCACCGGTCAGTTCCACGAAGCGCTGCGCGTGCACGCTGGTGCAATAGACACACCCATTGACCATGGAGACGACGGCGGTGGCCAGTTCCCGATCGGCGCGATCGAGCCCGCCCTCGGCGTACATCACCTCGGTGAACAGCGCGCCGCGTTCGCCGAGCGAGCCGGGATCGTTGGCCAGCGTCAGGAAATAGGTGGAGCGGCGCTGCGCCGGCGGGCAGGCCTCCAGCGCGGCGAGTTGCGCCGGGCTCGCCTGCTCGGCGCGCACCGGCGGCACCCGTGGCCGCCAACCGACCGGGCCCAGGGTGAAACCGCTCATGCCGCCGCCTGCAAGGCGCGCAGCCCGGCCAACAGCCGGGTCTGATAGGGGACGAAGGCAATCAGCTGCGTCGCCGCGACGATATCCTGCGTCGAAAGCCCGGCCGCTGTCAGCGCGTCGATCGCCGCCTGGTCACACCGCCCCGGCGCCCGCGCCACCAGATCAGCAAAGCGCAGGAGGAGGGAGAGGCGATCATCGTCGTCCACGGCGGGGAAACACTCGGCCGCCGCCTGCACCGCCGGCCATTCGGCGAGCAGGCCGCGGTAATGCGCGGCCAAGGGCGCCGCACCTTCCAGCAAGGCCACTCGTAGGGCCAGCGCAGCGCGCTCAGGCAGGCTCAGGCCACCGGGGGTTGGCGGCAGGACCAACTCCCGCCAGGCGCCCTCGGCATGCGCGCGGGCCGGCGCCCGGCGGGCGCGGAGCGCGGCCAGCGGCGACTCGGCCGCAATGCCCAGCACGGCTTCCATCAGATCGATCATGCGGCGGCTCCCTCGCGCTGCGCGGGCTTGTATAGCGGCCCCGGGCAGCGCGCGCGCGTCATGCCAGCAACGCGAGGCTTTGACCCGTGCCGAGCGCCCGCACGGGCGCCGCGGCCACCGCCGCGCGCCTGAGGACACCAGAGGTGTCCGCCCGGCGATTGAGGGCCAGACAAACAAGACCGGCGGTCAAAGGATTTGACCGCTAGAGCATGCTGCGTTCACATGCGTTCACGCAGCCCGTTCTAGCATGTGTTGGATCGCGCGATTCAGCGCCTTCGGCGATGCCGCCTCAACGCATCGCGCTCTAGTATCACTCCACCTTCAGGCCGGCGGCGGCGATGACCTTGGTCCAGGTCTCGGTCTCGCGGAGGAAATAGGCGCGGATTTCGGGCACCGTCAGGCCACGCGGGGTAGCGCCCAGGTCGATCAGCCGCTGCCGCACGCCGGGCTGGGACAGCACCGCGCGCAGATCGGCATTCAGCGCATCGAGGACCGCGGGCGGGGTACTGGCCGGGGCGGCCAAGGTGAAGAAGGCGCTGGTGACATAGGCGGGCAGCCCGGCCTCCGGCGCGCTCGGCGCCCCCGGCAGGCTGGCCGAACGCGCGACAGTGGTGATGACGAGCGGCCTTGCCCGGCCGTCCTGCACCACCGGCGGGATCGCCGGCAGGTTGTCGAACACCGCATCGATGGTGCCGGCCAGCAGATCATTCAACGCCTGGCTGCTGCCGCGATAGGGCACGTGCTGCAGCTTCACGCCAGCCAACAGTTGATAGAGCTCTCCGGCCAGATGGGTGGAGGTGCCGTTGCCGGCCGACCCGAAGGTGATGACCCCAGGGCTCGCCCGGGCGGCGGCGGTGAATTCGGCCAGCGTCCGCCAGGGCCGCGCCGGATGCGTCGTGGCGACAAAGGGCACCTCGACCAGCAGCACAGCCGGGGCGAGTTGGGTTGCCGGGTCGTAGCCCAGGCGGCGATACATGCCATAGGCGGCGTGGATGCCGACCGTGCCGAACAGCAGGGTATGCCCATCGCCCGGGCTATTGGCCACGTATTCGCCGGCGATATGCCCGCCCGCGCCGGTGCGTGCCTCAACCAGCACCTGCTGGCCCCAGAGCGGCGTCAAACCCTGCGCGACGATGCGCGCCATGACATCAGCGCTGCCGCCGGCGGCGACGGGGAGGATGATGCGGACCGGCCGGGTCGGCGCGAACTCCGCCGCGCTGGCGGGAAGCCCGAGAAGGCAGCAGAGAAGAAGCGCGAGGCGGCGCAGCATGGGTGGGTTCTCCGGCTATTTAGCGCTGGCGCTCCTTCTCGGCATTCCGCCATGCCGCAGCCGGATCGGCAAGCCAGGGCCGGCCCTGGGATGGGCTCGCCGCCGGTCAGCCCCCCGGCGTCAGCCCCGCCGGTCCCATTGGCCGCCCCAGAGCGCGGCGGAAAGGCGCCCTCGTTCGGCTTGCAGCGCTTTCGGCCGGCCATTGGCATCGCATGGCCGGACCAGCCGGGGTGGAACCGCCGAGAGGGAGACGAGCGTCGCGTTGCGCGGCGCCGAATAGCCGGCGCGTTTGATGGTCAGCCGCCCGGCGGCATCAACCGCCGTGACCAGCCCCCAATCGCCCGCGCGACCGGAGCCGAGATCGCCACCCTGATCGGCCACGAGCCGGACGAAATCGCCGACGTGAAACCCCTTCACGATGATGTCCGCATCGCGGTCGTAGCCGATCTTCATGGACCCATTCACCCGCATTCCCGGTCCGGACGGTAGCGCGCTTCGCTTAACCGGTCGTAAGCGCGGGCCGGGCGCAGCGGTCCAATCGTTTGATCGCTGGTATTGGTTTTTATGGTCTCTCAACCCCCGGGCAGAAAACTCCGGCTTCCTGAGGCGCGCGGCACGAGTCAAAGCCTCGCGCCGTTGGTATCAGACCGCGAGGCGGCCCGCGCGCAGTGCCGGATCGGCGAGGAAATCCCCCGAACCGCCGGTCCAGACACTCCGCCCCCGCTCCAGGATCACATGCCGGTCGGCCAGCCGCAGCATCGCCGACAACGTCTTGTCGACGATCAGGATCGCCTGCCCCTCGGCCCGCAATTGTCCAAGCACCGCCCAGATTTCCGCGCGGATCAGCGGGGCCAGCCCCTCGGTCGCCTCATCAAGGATCAGCAGCCGCGGATTGGTCATCAGCGCCCGCCCGATCGCCAGCATCTGCTGCTCGCCGCCCGACAGGTGCCGCGCGAGCTGCCCGCGGCGTTCGGCCAGCCGGGGGAACAGCGCGAAGATCCCCGGCAGCGTCCAGCGCGGCGCCGCACCGCCGCGGGATGCCGCAGTCGCGGTCAGGTTTTCCGTCACGCTCAAGGTCGGGAACACCTGCCGCCCTTCCGGCACCAGACCCAGGCCAAGCCGGGCGATGCGGTGCGGCGCCAGCGCCTCGATCGGCCGGCCATCCAGCAGGATGCACCCGGCGGTCAGCCGGCCACCGGCGGCGGGCAGCAGCCCCATAATGGCGCGCAGCGTCGTCGTCTTGCCCATGCCGTTGCGGCCGAGCAGCGTCACCACCTCGCCGGCGCTCACACTCAGGCTCACCCCCTGCAACGCCTGGGCACCGCCATAGCGGGCGGCGAGGCCCTCAACGCTCAGCACGCGTCTGCCGCCTCGCCCAGATAGGCCGCGCGCACCGCCGGGTCGGCGCGGATCGCCGCGGGCGGCCCGCTGGCGATGACCCGCCCCAGCGCCAGCACGGTAATGCGGTCGGCCAGGGCGAAGACCGCGTCCATGTCGTGTTCGACCAGCAGCACCGCAGGCCCCCCCTTCAGCGCGCCGAGCAGGCCGACCAGCCGCTCGGCCTCCTCGGTTCCGGTGCCCGCCAAGGGCTCATCGAGCAGCAGCAGCCGCGGCGACTGGGCCAGGGCGATCGCCAGTTCGAGCTGCCGCTTTTCCCCATGCGCCAGCGTCCCCGCGCGGGCCGTCGCCCGGGCCGCCAGCCCCACCTGATCGAGCGCCACCATGGCCGCGCGGTTCAACCCACTCTCCCGCGCGACCGGGCGGAACAGGCGGAAGGACGAGCCGTGCTTGGCCTGCACCGCGAGGGCGACGTTCTCCAGCACGGTGAAGCCGGGCAGCACGGCGATCATCTGAAAGCTGCGGACAAGACCCAGCCGCGCGCGGCGCGCCACCGCCAGGCCAGTGATATCGCGGCCATCGAGCAGGACCCGCCCGGCATCCGGGCGCAGCGTGCCGGCGACCTGGCCGATCAGGGTCGTCTTGCCCGCGCCGTTCGGCCCGATCAGCGCATGGATCTCCCCCGCCCGCACGTCCAAGGAGACCGCATCGGTGACAAGCAGCCCGCCATAGGCCTTGCGCAACCCTTCCAGTCGCAACACCGGGTCAGTCATGCCGCCGTATCCCGATCAGGCCGCGCGGCAGGAACAGCGCCGCCAGGACGATCAGCGGCCCGAGGATCAGCCGCCAATGCGGGGTCAGCATGGCGAGCCACTCCTCGGCCAGTACCAGCGCCAGGGCGCCGAGGATCGCGCCCTCCGGCCCGGCGAGACCGCCCAGGATCACCATGAACAGCAGGTCGCCGGACCGCTGCCAGGCCAGGTAGCTGGGCGCGACGAACTCGTTCGAATTGGCCAGCAACACGCCGGCCAGCCCGGCCAGCACCCCGGCCACGACATAGGCCAAAAGCCGATAGGGATAGGGATCGAAGCCCAATGCCTCAGTCCGGGACTGATTCTCCCGCGCGGCCCGCAGCACCCGGCCGAAGCGGGCCGCGAGCAGCATGTGGATCACCAGGAAAGCCAGCCCGAGCAGGCCGAGACAGACGAAGTGGAAGACCAGCCGGTCGGCCAGCCAGCGCCCCCCGGCCAGGGTGGTGCGGCCATAGAGCGTATAGCCGTCATCGCCGCCATACAGCGCAAGGGAGCCGGCCGCGAAGAAGGCCATCTGGCCGAAGGCCAGGGTGATCATGATGAAATTGACGCCGGTCGTCCGCAGCGCCACCGCCCCCGTCGCCAGCGCGAACAGCCCCGCGGCGAGCAGCGCCACCGGGACCACCACGGCCGCCTCGGTGATCCGCAGGTCATCCAGCGCCACCACCGCATAGGCGCCGATGCCCAGCATCGCGGCGTGGCCGAGCGAGACGAGGCCGGCGCCACCCACCAGCAGCCACAGCCCGAGCGCGGCGATGCCGAGAATCATCCCATGCGCCAGCAGGGTGAGCTGGTGCCCCGCGCCGAAGCCGAGGAAGGGCGCGGCCGCCAGCGCCGCGAAAAGCAGCAGCGCAAGCCGCATCCCGTTCAGCCCGCGCGCGCCGGGAACAGCCCACGCGGCCGGACCGCGAGGATCAGCGCCATCAGCAGATAGACCAGCATCGAGCCGAGCGCGGCGCCCGTCTGGCGGGCCGGGCCGGGGGCGAGGACGAGGCGCAGGAGATCGGGCAGCAGCGAACGGCCGAGCGTTTCCACCAGCCCGACCAGCAGGGCGGCGAGGAAGGCGCCGCGGATGCTGCCGGCGCCGCCGATGACGATCACCACGAAGGCGAGGATCAGAACCGTCTCACCCATATTGGGATCAACGCTGAGGATCGGCGCCGCCATCGCCCCGGCAAACCCGGCGAGCATGGCGCCGGCGGCGAAGACCAGCAGGAACAGCCGCCCGGTATCGATCCCCAGCGCCGAGAGCATCGGCGCATTGCTCGCCCCCGCCCGCACCAGCGCCCCCGCTCGGGTGCGTTCGATCAGCAGCCAGAGCCCCAGCGCGACCAGCAGCCCGGCGATGAGAATTGCCAACCGATAAAGCGGGTAACGCAGCCCGGGCAGCAATTCGATCCCGCCCTCCAGCCCCGCCGGCAGCGGCATGTGCAGCGGGGCCGTGCCGAAGATGGCGCGCACGGCCTGGCTGAGAAAGAGAATGACGCCGAAGGTGGCCAGCACCTGGGCCAGATGATCGCGGGCATAAAGATGGCGGAAGACCAGCCATTCCAGCGCTAAGCCGAACAGCAGGGCGGCCGGCAGGGCCAGCAGCAAGCCGCCCCAGAAGCTGCCGGTCAGCGTCGCCAGCGTTGCGGCCAGATAGGCGCCCAGCATGTACTGGACGCCATGGGCGAGGTTGACGAAGTCCATCACGCCAAAGACCAGGGTCAGCCCGGCCGCCACCAGGAACAGCAGCACGCCGTATTGCAGCCCGTTCAGGGTCTGCACCATCAAAAGACCGGTACTCACCGCGCCTTGCCCTGTCCGCCAGCCGCCGCCATCCGCCCGTCCCGCCTCCGCCTCGGGCTGCTTTAGCGCCTGATCCCCGCAGACGGAATCGCTGATGCGCCGGATCCCTCGCCCGCAGCCGGGCTGGCGGGCGCGGTCAGGCATGGCAAGATGGCCGCGTGACCTCTGATATCGGCGCTCTCCGCCTCGCCCTGCCCTATCTGCGCCCCTACCGGGGCCGGGTGATCCTGGCGGGCATCGCCTTGCTGACCTCGGCGGGGCTGCTGCTCAGCCTCGGGCAGGCGCTGCGGCATCTGGTCGATGCCGGCTTCGCTTCGGGCGAGGCAGGCGCGCTTGACCGCACCGCGCTGGCGCTGTTCGGCACGGTCCTGCTGCTGGGCGGCTTTACCGCGCTGCGGTTCTTCCTCGTCTCCTGGCTGGGGGAACGCGTCGCGGCCGATCTGCGCCGCGATGTCTTCGCGCATGTGCTCTCCCTCTCCCCCGCCTGGTTCGAGACGGCGCGCACCGGCGATGTGCTGGCGCGGCTGACCGCCGATATCGCGCTGCTGCAGGCGCTGATCGGCACGGCGGTCAGCCAGGGGCTGCGCAACCTGGTGATCGGGCTCGGCGCGCTCGCCATGGTGCTGGTGACCAGCCCGAAGCTGGCCGCGATCGTGCTGCTGATCGTACCGGTGGTGGTGGTCCCGCTGGTGCTGTTCGGGCGGCGGGAGAAGCGCCTGTCTCGCACGGCGCAGGAACGGGTGGCCGATGTCGCCGCGGCGGTCGAGGAGGCGATCTCCGGCATCCGGACCGTGCAGGCCTTCACCCAGGAGCCGGAGGTGCAGGCCGGCTTCGAGCAGCGCCAGGAAGCTGCCGTGATGGCAGCGCAACGGCGGATCGCCAGCCGCGCCACGCTGCTGTTTGCGGTTGTTGCGCTGGGCTTCGGGACCATCATCTTCGCCCTCTGGGTCGGCGGCCGGGACGTGGTGGCCGGCCGCATGTCGGGCGGTGAGCTCGCCGCCTTCGTGCTGTATGCGGTGATGCTGGCCAATGCCGGCGCCCAGCTCTCTGAGGTCTGGGGCGAGGTGCAGCGGGCGGCGGGCGCCGCCGAGCGGTTGTTTGAGGTGCTGCGCGTGGCGCCGGCGATCCGCATCCCCGCCGCGCCGCGCCCGCTGCCGGAGCCGGTCCTGGGGCGGATCGTCTTCGCCGGCGTGCGCTTCAGCTATCCGACCCGGCCTGGACAATGGGCGCTCGACGGCCTCGATCTCGTGGTCGAACCGGGCGAGACGATCGCCCTGGTGGGGCCCTCGGGCGCGGGCAAAAGCACGGTGCTGCACCTGCTGCTGCGCTTCTACGATCCGCAGGAAGGGCACATCACGCTCGATGGCATCGACCTGCGCGACCTCGCACCGGCCGCGCTGCGGGCCCGGCTTGGCCTGGTGCCGCAGGACCCGGTGATCTTCTCCGAAAATGCGGCGGCCAATATCCGCCTCGGCCGCCCCGGGGCGAGCGAGGCCGAGGTCCGCGCCGCCGCCCGTGCCGCCGCCGCCGATGGCTTCATTGCGGCGCTGCCGGCCGGCTACGCGACGCATCTCGGCGCCAAGGGCGTCACCCTCTCGGGCGGCCAGCGGCAGCGCCTGGCGATCGCCCGCGCGGTGCTGCGCGACCCCGCCGTGCTGCTGCTGGACGAGGCGACGAGCGCGCTCGATGCCGAAAGCGAGCAGGCGGTGCAGCAGGCGCTCGCCGGGCTGTCGCGCGGTCGCACGACGTTGGTCGTGGCCCACCGCTTGGCGACGATCCGCCGGGCCGACCGCATCCTGGTGCTCGATCACGGGCGGGTGGTCGCCAGCGGCGATCACGCCGCGCTGCTGGCCGGGGGCGGGTTATACCGCCGGCTGGCGGCGCTGCAATTCGATCTGGCGGGCTGATCAGCCGGGCGGCGGTGCCGGCAGCTTGGCCAGGGCGCTGTTGAGATAGCGCGGGTCCTGCGTCACTTCCCGCCCCACCCAGGGCGGCAACGGCACCGGCTGGGCCGCATCGGCCAGTTCCACTTCGGCCAGCACCAGCCCGCCGAGATGGCCGGCGAAGACATCCACCTCCCAGACCAGCCCGGCATGCGCCACCCGGGTCCGGGTTTTCTCGATCACCGGCGGCGCGCAGAGCGTGCCCAGCATTGCCTCGGCATCGGCCAGGGGGATCGGGTATTCGTATTCGGCGCGGATCATCAGCCCCGGCCCCTTGATCGTCAGGAATGCCTGCTCCCCGGCCAGCCGGACGCGGACCAGGGGATGCTGCGGCCCGCCACCACCCCGCAGATAGCCTTGCCGCAGGCGCAGACCGGGGCCCAGCGCCGCGCCGCGCCAGCGGTCGTCAACGACCAGGAATTTGCGCTCGATCTCGGTCGGCATGGGCGGAGTATAGGCGCCGGGGCGCACGGCGGGGGAGCCCCGGGCCGGGACCCTAGAGCATGCTGCGTTCACATACGTTCACGCAGCCCGCTCTAGCATGTGTTGGATCGCGCGATTCAGCGCCTTCGGCGATTCCACCTCAACGCATCGCGCTCTAGAGCATGCTGCGTTCACATGCGTTCACGCAGCTCACGCTAGCATGTGTTGGATCGCGCGATTCAGCGCCTTCGGCGATTCCGCCTCAACGCATCGCGCTCTAGGGCAGTATCCGTTCAGGTGGCCTCACCTGAACGGATACTGCTCTGAAAAATATAATGGCTAGGGCACCCGGACCCAGGTCTCGCTGAAGGCCAGCATCGCGGTGCTGATCGGATGGCCGGCGACCACGCGGGGCACCGGTTGGCCGGGCAGCGCCGCGCCGTTCACCTCGATGCTGGCCGAGGCGCAACCAATGAAGACGCTCGGCATATGGTGCCGGCCGGTGGCCGATTGCGCCGGGCCGAGGGCGAAGCAGAAGGGCGCGCCGAGACCACGCCAGGTCAGCCGCACCGTGGTGCCGCCGCCGCTCACTTCCTCGGTGTACATGCTCGCCGGATCGCCGGAGGAGCGCACCGTCTCCGCCGGCACGAAGCGGAGCCCGCCGAGGGCGGGCAGACCCTTCCACGCGCCGAAGTGGCTGACGTAGTTGGCGATCAGCCAGCGCGCCAGCGGCTCGTTATCGGTCAGGCACAGATTGCCGGGCGCCGCGCCCGCTGCCGGCGTGCTGGCCAGCACCAGCGCATGGCCGCGCCCGTGCGGCGAGAGCACGACGCGGAAGAAGCTGGCGAGCGCGGTGAAGGGTCCGGTAGGATCGGTCTTCAGGGAAATGCCGGGATTCTCGCCCGACCATTCGACGGTGCCGTCAAAGACGATGGGCTCGGCCATGCTCAATTTCCTTCTGTGAAAGCGATGATCTCGGCGATCAGACGCTCCGGCGCATCGACGCGGAGCGAATGGCTGGCGTTCTCGATGACAACAAGGCGCGAGCCGGGGATCAGCCGATGGATCTCCTCGGCGAATTCCGGCGGGCAGATCCAGTCGCGCGCACCGGCCAGCACCAGCGTGGGCGCGGTGATGCGGGACAGTTCGGGGCGCAGGTCGAAGCGGCGCAGGAAACCGTCCGGCTTGAAGGCAAGATTGAGCGCCTCCGGGCTGTGGATGGTGCGGGCGATGCCGGCTTCGGCGGCGGCCGGATCATGCCGCACCGCATAGAGCGGGCCCATCACGCGAAAGTAGTCCTTGAGTTCCGCCTCGCTTTCGAAGCCGCCCTCCCAGACCTTGGCACATAGCGCCTGCTGCGCCGGGCTGCCCCGCTCGGCGAGGATTTGCTGGGCGCGCGGGATGAAGCCGCCATGGCTGGCCGTGACCACCGCGATCAGGTGCGAGACGGCGGCCGGGTAGCGCGCGGCATGGGCCAGCGCGACCATCCCGCCATAGCTGGTGCCGATCGAGACGATCGGGCCGCAGCCGAGATACTGGCGCAGCGCCTCCATATCCTCGACCGCTTCATCAAGCGTCCAGCGCGTGGGATCGCCACGCCCCGACCGCCCCTGGCCGCGATGGTCGAAATAGACCACCTGCATCGCCCGGGTCAGGCCGCCATAGCCCGGCTTGAAGCCGCTATGGTCGCCGCCCGGCCCACCATGGATGGCGAAGGCGACCGGGCGTTGCCGCAGCGCGGCCCCGTCCGGCACCCAGCCGGGGCCGTCAATGTCGAAGAAGATCTCCGTGCCGCGCAGCGGCGCCCTCATGCCGCGGGCGCGCCGGGCTGGCGGCGCGGATGGGCGGCGGCGAAGCGGGGATCGGCGGCGCAGCGCGCGAAGATGCGGGCGAGGCTGGGGTAGGCTTCCAGCGTCCCGCCGCGCTGCTCATGCCCCGCGCGCAGGCTGTAAAGGACGATATCGGCCATGCCGGGGGCATCGCCATGCACCCAGTCGCCGGGCACCGGATCACGGGCGATATGGCCCTCGGCGGCCGCCAGGGCGGCTTCCATGAAATACCGCGACCACTCGGCGATCGCCGCCTCATCGGCGCCGAACTGGCTGGCGAGGCGCGCACGCACCCGAGGCACCAGCAGCGGGTGGCTATCGGCCGCGGCGATCAGGCAAAGCCCGCGCACTCGCGCCCGCCCGCGCGGATCGGCCGGCAGCAGCGGCGGGTCGGGCTGCGTCTCCTCCAGCCATTCGAGGATCGCCATGGACTGGAACAGCGGCGGTCCGTCATCGACCACCAGGGCCGGCACCGCCGGCTGCGGATTGATCGCCGCATAGGCCGGCGCGAATTGCGCCCCGCCCAGGATGTCGACCGACCTCTCCGTATAGGCCAACCCCTTCAGCGCCAGCGCGATCCGCACCCGCATCGCGGCGAGCGAGCGCCAATGCCCATAGAGGGTGAACATCACGACCCCGCCGCGACGGAGGGCCAGTAGGCCGGCACCGCGGCGCCGTCGCGCCCGCCCCAGCCCGCGGCCGAGGCGCGGTCATAGATGCCGAGCGTCGCCTCGGTGATCGGCAGCTGCGCGCCGAGCGCGCGGGCTTCCTCCAGCATGGTGCGCATATCCTTCCGCAGCAGGTCGAGATCGACCCCGGTCGCATCGGAGAAATCGCCACCCAGCGCCTTGGCGATACTGCCGCCCCGCGCCTTCAACACGTTCGAGCCACCCGTCGTATCGCCGAACAGGTCGATCAGCCAGGCGGGATCGCGGCCGAGATGCCCGCACAGCGTCATCGCCTCGGCCAACGCTTGATAATAGAGCATCAGCGGCAGGTTGATTGCGAGCTTCATGCTGCTGCCCGCGCCCGCCGGGCCGCAATGCTCCAGCCGGCGGCAAAGCCCCTCCAGCACCGGCCGGGCGCGGGCGAAGGCCGCCTCGCTGCCGCCGGCCAGGCCGATCAGCCGTCCCTGCCGGGCCGGCCCGATGCTGCCGCCGACCGGACATTCCAGCGCAAGGCCGCCCGCCGCCGCGATCCGGCTGGCGAGCGCCTTGGCGGTCTCCGGGCGGACCGTCGACATCTCGATCACCAGCTTGCCATCGAGCCCGCCGGCGAGGATGCCCTGCGGCCCGCCATAGACCGCCTCGATCGCCGCCGCATCGGTCAGGATCGTGATGACGATCTCGCTCCGCCGCACCAGCTCGGCCGGCGAGGCCGCCAGCCCGGCACCGGCCCCGACCACCGGCACCGTGCGCCCCGGCGAGCGGTTCCAGACGGTCAGCGCATGGCCCTGTTCGAGGAGTCGGAGCGCCATCGCCGATCCCATCCGGCCAAGCCCCGCGATACCGATATGCGCCATGGCTGGTCCCTTTCCGCGCCTCGGTCCAAACTGCATCACCAGCCTGCAGGAGGCAACGTCATGGAACGGATCGTCGGCGTCATCGGGCTCGGCATCATGGGCGGCGCGATGGCGCGCAACCTGAAATCCGGCGGCTGGCGCGTTCTGGGCTTCGATACCGACCCGGCCCGGCGGGCGGAAATGGTGGCGGCGGGCATCGAGATCTGCGCCGATGCCGCGGCCGCAGCCGCCGCAGCGCCGGTCCTGATCACCAGCCTGCCCAAGCCCGACGCGCTGCTGGCGACCGCCACGGCGATCGCCGGCGCCGGGCTTGCGCCACGCACGATCATCGAGGCGAGCACCTTCACCCTGGCCGACAAGCACGCTGCCGAGGCGGTGCTGCGGGCAGCGGGGCATACCCTGCTCGACTGCCCGATCTCCGGCACCGGGGCGCAGGCCGAGCGCAAGGATCTGGTGATCTACGCGAGCGGCGATGCCGAGGCGATCCAGGCGCTCAACCCGCTTTTCCTGGGCTTCGGGCGGGCGGTCTATGACCTCGGCGCTTTCGGCAACGGCACCAAGATGAAGTTCGTGGCCAATCTGCTGGTGGCGATCCACAACCTGGCGGCGGCGGAAGCGATGGTACTGGCCGAAAAGGCCGGTCTCGACCCGAAGCAGGTGGTCGAACTGGTCCAAAGCGGCGCCGGCACCTCCCGCGTCTTTGAGCTGCGGGCGGGGATGATGGCGGACCGCAACTATGCCCCGCCGACCATGCGCAACAGCACCTGGTCGAAGGATCTGGAAGTGATCGGCGCCTTCGCCGCGGCGCTGGATTGCCCGGTGCCGCTGTTCAGCGCTGTGCTACCGCTGCACGCGGCCACGCTCGCCCAGGGACATGGCGGGGAGGACACGGCGGCGATCCATGCCACCCTGGCCCGGCTGGCCGGCATCGGCTGAGCGGCGCCTGCAACGAGCGAGGGAAAGATCATGGCGGAGAGCAATCACTACGGCGCCACCGCGGCGCGCCGGCACGGCAAGCCGGGGCGCGAGACCCGGCCGGAGAGCGTGACCATCGATATTCACGCCCATGTCTTCGTCCCGGAGGCCGGTGCCTATGTGGCGCCGCACCTCGACCCGGCGACGATCCCGCTGACCAATTTCAGCACCCCGGCGACGCAGGCGCTGAACCGCAAGCAGGATGCGGACCGCAGGACCGTGGGCACGCAGCACGGGCCGCGCCTCGCCGAACTCGACGCCATGGGGATCGATATCCAGCTCTGCGCCCCGGCGCCGCCGCAAAGCTACTACACGGTACCGGGCGAGCACGGCATCATCGGCAACCGGATGGTCAATGACGGCATCAAGGCCTTCGTTGACGCGCGGCCGGACCGCTTCCTCGGCCTGGGCACGGTGCCGCTGCAGAACCCGGCCGAGGCGGTGACGGAGCTGGAGCGCTGCATGGGGCCGCTCGGCTTCAAGGGCATTCAGGTCCTGACCAATGTCGGCGGGCGCGAGCTGTCGGACCCGGCCTTCGAGCCGGTCTGGGCGGCAGCCGAACGGCTGGGCGCGCTGGTGATGATCCACCCGAACGGCTTCACCGAAGGGCAGCGTTTCGCCCGCTTCTACTTCAACAATGTCATCGGCAATCCGCTCGATACCACCATGGCGCTGCACTATCTGATTTTTGACGGGGTGCTGGAACGCTATCCGAACCTCAAGATCCTGGCGGTGCATGGCGGCGGCTTCCTGCCCGCCTATTCCGGTCGCATCGACCACGCCTGGGGCGCGCGCACCGATGCCCGCGGCGCCCTGCCGAAGCCGCCGACCGAGTATCTGAGGAAGGTCTATTTCGACACCATCGTCTTCAGCCCCCATCAGCTGGAGTATCTGGTGAAGGTCTATGGCGTCGATCATATCCTGATGGGCACCGACTTCCCCTTCGACATGGCCGATAGCGATCCGCTCGGCCATATCTGCGCGGTCGAGAGCTTCGATGCGGCAACGCGGGCGGCGCTGGCCGGGGGCAATGCGAAGAAGCTGCTCGGGCTCTGATCCCGGCGGTCAAATCCTTTGACCGCTGGTATGGTCGCGCTCAGCTCATCCGGCCGACCGTGACGCCGGCCAGGCGCTCCAGCACCTTCACCACGCAGGCGCCCTCCTCCTTCCCGAAGCCGGCGGCGCGGGCCATCTGGTAAACCTGCTGGGTGACGTTCGCCAGCAGCATCGGTACGCCGAGCTGCTTGGCCAGCGCGGTCTCCAGCTCCTGGTCCTTGAACGAAATGTCAGCGGTGCCGGACGGCGAGAAATCGCGCGTCTGCATACGCGGAAAGCTGCGCTCGAAGGCCATGCTGTGGCCGGTGGAGACGCCGATCACCTGCCGCATCTGCTCGAGATCAAGCCCGGCCTTGGTGGCGAGGACCGCAGCCTCGGCGATGGCAACCACCTGCACTTGCAGCAGCATGTTGTTGATCAGCTTCATGGCCAGCCCGTTGCCCAGCGGACCCATGTGGAAGACGTTGCCGCCCATCGTCTGGAACAACGGCGCGCAGGCGGCAAAGGCCGGCGCCGGACCCCCGACGATGACGCTCAGCGTCCCGGCCGCGGCACCCGTTGTGCCGCCACTGACCGGGGCGTCGAGCAGGGCGATGCCGCGTTCGGCGAGCATCGCACCCAGGCGGTGCAGCGCCGCGACATCGATCGTCGACATGCAGATGACGATGGCCCCGGGCCGGGCCCCTTCGGCAAAGCCACCGATCACCGCTTCGGCCTGCGCCGTCGTCTCCACCATGCAGATCAGGCGCTGGCATTCGCGGGCCATGGCGGCGGGGCTGGCCGCCACCGCCGCACCTTCGGCGCTCATCGCCTGGACCTTGCGCGCATCGATATCGTGCACGACGAGCGGCACACCCGCCTGCAGCAGATTGCGCGCCATCGGCTCGCCCATCTTGCCGAGCCCGACAAAGCCGGTCTTGTCCGTCATCGCACCTGCCCCCCTGTGATTTCTATCCTGGCGCCGAGGCTGCGCCGGCCCGCGCATCACGGGCAAGCGCCAGGTTCAATCCGGCGTCGCGCCTGAACTCCGCACAATCGGCAGCCAGCGGGTCAGTTCCGCATCCCAGAAGGCGCCGAAGGTGGCGCCCGTCTCGGTCCGGGGGGCCAGACCCGCATCGAGCAGCCGGGCGCGCTGGCTGGCCACCGCGGCCTGGGACGCCGCCTCCAGCCGCGCGATCACCGGGGCCGGCGTGCCCGCGGTGGCAAAGATGCCGTGCCAGTTCTCGGTGACATAACCAGGGAGGCCGGCTTCCTCGACCGTCGGCAGATCCGGCAGGGCGGCGGCGCGGGTTGCGCTGGTCACCGCCAGGCCGCGCACCTGCCCGGCCTTGATCGGCGCGATGGTCGTGCTGATGGTATCGACCATCATATCGACATTGCCGGCCAGCAGATCGGCGAAGGCCGGGCCGGAGCCGCGATAGGGCACATGCGTCGCCTGCGCCCCGGCCATCATCGCCAGCATATGGGCCGAGAGATGGGTGATGGTCCCGGCGCCGGAGGAGGCATAGGTGATCCGTCCCGGCGCGGTCCGCATCAAGGCCAGCAACTCCGGCAGGGTGCGTGCCGGCAGCTTCTGGGTCACCATGACCACATTGGGCAGGGTGCCGAGCAGGGCGACCGGCACGAAGCTGGCGCGCATGTCGAAGGCGAGCTTGGGGTAGAGCGCGGCGTTGATCACCGCCGAGGACAGCGTGTGAAAAACGACGGTATACCCATCGGACGGGGCGGCAAGCGCCGCTTCCGAGCCGATCACGCCCCCCGACCCACCCCGATTCTCGACAACCACAGGTTGTCCCAGCTGCTCCTGCAACCCGACCGCGATCAGCCTGGCCACGACATCGGCCGACCCCCCAGCGGCGAAGGGCACCACCATGCGCACTGACCTGACCGGCCAAGCCCCTTGCGCGAGCGCCGGCCAGGGCAGCAGCGGCGCGAACAACACAGCGCGTCGACGCATCGATGTCTTCCCCCGAACCCCGTCAGCCGCACGGGCCATAGATTGCGGAATAGCAATCTTTCGCCAGCCGCCGACCGGCCTCGGAGGGTACAGCCATACCATTTCGGTGTCGCGCGCCGGCGAGACTCGGGAGGGCGGTTTTGCGGCGCGCCCGTCGCCTGTATGATGAGTTAGAGACAAGGAGGATCAGCGTGGCAGATGGGCGCGCCCGTGCGCATGCGGGTCCACAGGCGGAGGAAGGCACGCGCGACGTTGCCGGCCTGTCCTTCGAGCTTGCCTTGCAGGAGCTGGAGAGCATCGTGAAGACCCTGGAAGAGGGCAAGGGCGGCCTTGCGCTCGCGATCGAGCAGTACGAGCGGGGCGCCGCTTTGCGCCGGCATTGCGAGGCAAAGCTCTCGGAGGCCGAGGCGAAAGTGCAGGCCATCGTCGAAGGCCCCCAGGGATTGTCGCTCCGCGATGCCGAATGATCGCGTGACCCGTTCCCCCGCAAGCCACGCCCTCGGCGATGCCATGGCCGCCGCGGCGGCCGAGATCGACCAGGCGCTCGATAGGCTGCTGCCGGCAGAGGACGGGCCCGAGGCGCCGCTTTATGCCGCCATGCGCTACGCCACGATCGGCGGCGGCAAGCGGCTGCGCGGCTTCCTGGTGCTGGAAGGCGCGCGGCAATTCGGCGTCTCCCGCCAAGCGGCCCTGCGCGTCGCCTCGGCGATCGAGATGGTGCACGCCTATTCGCTGGTGCATGACGACCTGCCGGCGATGGACAATGACGATCTGCGCCGCGGCAAGCCGACGGTGCACAAGGCCTTCGATGAGGCAACCGCGATCCTGGCGGGGGATGCGCTGCAGACCCACGCCTTCTCGGTGCTGGCGGAGGAAGACACGCACCCCGATCCGGCGGTGCGGGTCGAGCTGATCCGGATGCTTGCGCGCGGCGCCGGGCCGCGCGGCATGTGCGGCGGGCAGATGCTCGACATGCTGGCCGAACAGGCGACGGCAGCGCTGGACGAGCCGGCAATCGGGCGCTTGCAGACGCTCAAGACCGGCAAGCTGATCGAATTCTCGGCCGAGGCGGGGGCGGTGCTGGGCAAGGCGCCGCTGGCGCAGCGCCACGCGCTGCTCGGCTATGGCCGTGACCTTGGCGCCGCCTTCCAGATCGCCGACGATGTGCTGGATGCGACCGCGACTGCGGTTGAGACCGGCAAGGCGACTGGCAAGGATGCCGCCGCCGGCAAGGCGACACTGGTGAGCCTGCTGGGCCTTGAGCGCGCCAGGCTGCAGGCCGAGCGGCTGGTGGCCCAGGCCAAGGACCATCTGGATGGATTTGGAGACAAGGCCGGGCTGCTCCGCATACTGGCCGATTTCGTGATCGCGCGGAGAAGCTGAATGTCGACCTCGCTCAAGACCCCGTTGCTCGACCGGGTGAAGATCCCGGCCGACATGCGCAACCTCTCGAACGAGCAGCTCAAGCAGTTGGCCGATGAGGTGCGCGCGGAGACCATTCATGCGGTCAGCCAGACCGGCGGCCATCTCGGTGCCTCGCTCGGCGTCGTCGAGCTGACCGTGGCGGTGCATGCGGTGTTTGAGACGCCGAAGGACCGGTTGATCTGGGATGTCGGCCATCAGGCCTATCCGCACAAGATCCTGACCGGGCGACGCGACCGTATCCGCACGCTGCGCCAGGGTGGTGGCCTGTCCGGCTTCACCCGCCGCATCGAGAGCGAATACGACCCGTTCGGGGCGGCGCATTCCTCAACCTCGATCTCCTCCGGCCTCGGCATGGCGGTCGCTTCGGACCTGCTGGGCAAGCCGCGCAATGTCATCGCGGTGATCGGCGACGGCGCGATGTCCGCCGGCATGGCCTATGAGGCGATGAACAATGCCGGAGCGATGAAGTCCCGGCTGATCGTGGTGCTGAACGACAACGACATGTCGATCGCCCCGCCGGTCGGGGCGATGAGCGCCTATCTCTCGAAGGTGGTCTCCTCGCGGCCCTTCCTGTCGATCCGCGACATGATGGCCCGGCTCGCCCGCCGCTTCCCCGCCCCGCTGGAGCGCGCGGCGCGCCGCGCCGATGAATACGCCCGCGGCCTGCTGACCGGCGGGACGCTGTTCGAGGAGCTGGGCTTTTATTATGTCGGGCCGATCGATGGCCACGACCTCGACCATCTGCTGCCGGTGCTGCGTAACCTGCGCGATACCGACCTGCCCGGGCCGATCCTGCTGCATGTGGTGACCCAGAAGGGCAAGGGCTACGCCCCGGCCGAGGCTTCCGCCGACAAGTACCATGGCGTGGTGAAGTTCAACGTCGTGACCGGGGAGCAGCAGAAGGCGCCGCCCGGCCCACCCAGCTATACCAAGGTCTTCGCCAATGCCCTGGTCGCCGAGGCCGAGGCGGATGAGCGGATCGTCGCGGTCAACGCTGCCATGCCTTCGGGCACCGGGCTTGATGTCTTCGCCAAGCGCTTCCCGAAGCGCAGCTTCGATGTGGGTATCGCCGAACAGCACGCCGTGACCTTCGCCGCCGGCATGGCAACCGAAGGGATGAAGCCCTTCGTCGCCATCTATTCGACCTTCCTGCAGCGCGGCTACGACCAGGTGGTCCACGACGTGGTGCTGCAGAAGCTGCCGGTGCGCTTCGCCATGGACCGCGCCGGGCTGGTCGGTGCCGACGGCGCAACCCATGCCGGCAGCTTCGATATCGCCTATCTCGGCTGCTTGCCGGATATCGTTCTGATGGCAGCGGCGGACGAGCTTGAGCTGATGCACATGGTGGCAACGGCGGCGGTGCTGGATGATCGGCCCTCCGGCTTCCGCTATCCGCGCGGTGAGGGCCTCGGCCTCGACCTGCCCAAGCGCGGGACGCCGCTTGAGATCGGCCGTGGCCGGGTGCTGCGGGAAGGCAGCAAGGTGGCGATCCTTTCCTATGGCGCGCGGCTGCAGGAATGCCTGAAGGCGGCGGACGAACTGGGGAGCCGCGGCCTGTCGACCACCGTCGCCGATGCCCGCTTCGCCAAGCCGCTGGATACCGCGCTGATCGAGCGGCTGGCGCGCGAGCACGAGGTGCTGATCACCATCGAGGAAGGCGCCATCGGCGGCTTCGGCAGCTATGTCCTGCAGCATCTGGCGCTGCGCGGCATGCTCGACCACGGGCTGAAGGTGCGGCCGATGTGCCTGCCGGACCGCTTCATCGACCATGAGAACCCGAAGAAGCAGTACGATGAAGCCGGGCTGAACGCGCCGCAGATCGCGGCGATGGCGGTCTCCGCACTCGGCACGGGTGTCACGGCGCGGCCGGCACGGGCCTAGAGCGCGATGCGTTGAGGCGGAATCGCCGAAGGCGCTGAATCGCGCGACCAGACAAGGGTTAGAGCAGGGTGCGTGAGCGAATGCGAACGCAGCATGCTCTAAGTAAATACGCGCCTGACCGCCCGCCGCCGCAGCATCGCGTCGAACGCCGCGAAAACCCGCTGCATCTGCGGCGGCTTGTAGGGAAACAGGTCGTCGGGATCCATCAGGTGCAGGATCGCGGCGGTGTCCGCCTCGAACAGTAGCAGCCGGCCATCCGGCGCCTCGGCGCAGTCGATCGACCAGAGATCGAACGGCAGCCGGCGCTGCAGGGCCGCGAGAGCGACGCCGTGCCGGTGGGCGAAACCCGCGTCGAACGTCGCCATCGCCTTGGCCTCTTCGGCGCGTTTCCCGGCGCACCCGGTCATGCCCGCATTCAGGTAGTGCACCATCCAATGCGGCGAAATCGCCAGATGGCAGAGGTGCGGCGCGCCATCGATGAAGGCGATGCGGTATTTCCGGTACTGACCATCCGGCCCCGCATAATCGACGAAGCGGGTCAGGAAGAAGGCCGCCGCGGTCGAGGCGGCGAGCGCCTGCGCCAGATCGCCCGGCCCCTCCAGGCGCTGGAGATCCTGGCCGGCATGGCTGCCGACCGGGCGCAGCAAGGATGGATAGAGCCCAGCCGCGAAACCCGGCACCGGCCGCCCGTTGAGCAAGGCCTCACGCGAGACCAGGGCGCAGGCGGGCACGTGCAGCCCCGGCAGATCCCCCGGCACGCCCGGCAGCGCATCGCGCGCCAGCAGGGGCAATCGCAACGGGTCGTTCAGCATCGGCCGCGGCCAATGTGCGTGCAGCCAGGCCAGCCGCCCGCGCGCCGAACCGGTGGCCTCGGCAAAGGCGCAGATGGCGAGGTCGTGATCCGGCACCGCCCCGGGCAGCGGCTCGCCCTCTCGCAGGAACAGCAGGTCGAGCCGCACATCCAGCGAGCGGGTCAGGAAATCGAGCGGGGTATTGGCCATCAGGTCGCCTGGCTGGAGCAGCGCGAGCAGGCGAAGCTGGCGCGGCGGCCGCGACAGGGTGGGCGCGACGCGAAAAAGCGACGAACGGGCCAGGGCCTCGGCCTGCAGGCGGAGCCCATCCTCCCGCCGGAACGCCAGTTGCCACACCAGGCCGGCATCAAAGAGGCGCGCCGCGACGCCGCTGTCATGCCGGGCGTGGAAGTCATCGGCTATGCCAAGCACCCCCTCGGCGCTCGCGCCGGCATAGGCGGCGTGGGTCAGCGCGGCGGGACCGAGCACGAGCGGCGGGACCACCGCCTCGGTCAGCTGCGGCACTCTCTCGGGCGTCATCGGCGGCTCCGTTCTGGGCGGCGGCACCTTGGCCGGCTTCGGTTAACGAAGGGTTCAAACGCTTTGGCCGGGCGCATCACCGGTTCGATGATTTCGTCCGGCCCCATCTTGCTCTAGCTTGCCCCCATGACCGCATCGCCCAAGCAGCGTGCCGATCAGGCGCTGGTCGATCGCGGCCTGGTCGAAAGCCGCACCCGCGCCCAGGCGCTGATCCTCGCGGGCAAGGTCTTCTCGGCACAGCGCCGCGTCGACAAGGCGGGCCAGCCGATCGCCGCCGACCAGCCGCTTGAGGTCAAGGGCCAGGACCATCCCTGGGTCTCCCGCGGGGGCATCAAGCTGGCGCATGGCCTCGATCAGTTCGGTCTGTCGCCGGCCGGCCGCGTCTGCCTCGATATCGGGGCCTCGACCGGTGGCTTCACCGATGTGCTGCTGCACCACGGCGCGACGCGGGTCTTCGCGGTCGATGTCGGGCATGGCCAGTTGGCCTGGACCCTGCGCCAGGACCCGCGCGTGACGGTGATGGAACGGGTCAACGCCCGCTATCTGGACCCGCTGCCCGAACCGCCGGCTGTCCTGGTCTGCGATGCCAGCTTCATCGGCCTTGGCACCGTGCTGCCGGCCGGGCTCGCCCAGGTGACGCCGGGCGGCTGGGCGGTTGCGCTGATCAAGCCGCAATTCGAGGTGGGGCCGAACGTCGCCAAGGGCGGCGTGGTGCGCGATGCGGCCGTGCATCGCATGGTCTGCGACCGCATCGCCGCCTGGTGGGCGGGCTTGGCCGGCTGGCGGGTGCTGGGCGTCACGGCCAGCCCGATCACCGGGCCGGAAGGCAATAAAGAGTTCCTGATCGCGGCCGCGCGGGCGGCCTGACGACCGGGCAGCCCGAGGCTATAGGGATGGGCATGACCGACACCTCCCCTGCTGAGGCCCGTTTCCCCGGGCTGCAGACCCCGACCCTGACACCCGACCTCCTCGCCCAGGGCTGGAAACCGATGCCGGCGCAGGACTACCCGGCGATGATCGGCCCCTTCATGGCCCGCCGGGCCGAGACTGGCTGGGAATATGGCTTTCTGCCGGAGCGACGGCACCTCAATATCGGCGGCGTCGTGCATGGCGGCATGCTGATGAGCTTCATGGACGACGTGCTCGGCATGACGGTCTGGGAAGCGGCAGGACGCAAGCCGGTGACGACCGTGCAGCTCAACCATCATTTCATCGCCCCGGGCAAGCACGGTGATCTGGTCATCGGCCGGGGGGAGATCCTGCGGACGACGCGGAGCGTCGTGTTCATCCGCGGCATGCTGACCTCTGGCGATCGGGTGCTTGTGCATGCCGACGGGGTGTGGAAGATTCTGGGCAGCTAGAGCATGCTGCGTTCACATGCGTTCAAGCAGCCCGCTCTAGCATGTGTTGGATCGCGCGATTCAGCGCCTTCGGCGATTCCGCCTCAACGCATCGCGCTCTAGAGCAATATCCGCAAAGGCGTGATCGCCCAAGCAGACAAGCGACAGCCCCAGCAGGCCAAGCGCGGACCGGCCAGCCGGAGCGCGCTCCAGAAAAATTCGGGAGGACCTTATGCGCTCCGCTGTCATCGTCTCGACTGCCCGCACACCCATCGGCCGCGCCTATCGCGGGGCCTTCAACGATACCGCGGCGCAGGCCCTTGGCGGCCATGCGATCGCCGCGGCGGTCGCCCGCGCAAAGCTCGACCCGGCCGAGGTGGAGGACGTGGTCATGGGCGCCGCCCTGCAGCAGGGTGGCCAGGGCAGCAATGTCGCCCGGCAATGCGCGCTGCGCGCCGGCCTGCCGGAAACCGTCCCCGGCATGTCGCTGGATCGGCAATGCTCCTCCGGCCTGATGGCGATCGCCGCCGCCGCCAAGCAGGTGATCGCGGATGGGATGCAGGTGGCGGTCGGTGGCGGTCTGGAATCCATCTCGCTCGTGCAGAACGACCAGATGAACCGCCACCGCACCCGCGACCCCTGGCTGATGGAGCGCGTCCCCCAGCTGTATATGTCGATGTTGGAGACGGCCGAGATTGTCGCCGAGCGCTATGGTGTCAGCCGGGAGGCGCAGGATGCCTATGCGCTGCAAAGCCAGCAGCGGACCGCGGCGGCGCAGGCGCGCGGCGCCTTTGATGCCGAAATCGTGGCCCTGCCCGCCATGATGGCGGTGCAGGACAAGGCGACGGGCGCGATCAGCCAGAAAGCGGTCACCCTGACAAGGGATGAGGGCAATCGCGCCGAAACCACGCTGGCAGGTCTCGCCGGGCTGAAGCCGGTCCTGGCCGAGGGACAACGCATCCAGACGGGCCGCTGCATCACCGCCGGCAATGCCAGCCAGTTGTCAGACGGCGCCTCGGCGGCGGTGGTGATGGAGGGGGGCGAAGCCTCCCGGCGGGGTCTCGCGCCGCTGGGCATTTATCGCGGTCTGGCGGTGGCCGGCTGCGACCCGGCGGAGATGGGCATCGGGCCGGTCTTCGCGGTGCCGAAGCTGCTCGCCCAGCACGGGCTGAAGATGGACGATATCGGCCTTTGGGAACTGAATGAGGCCTTCGCCTGCCAGGTCCTCTATTGCCGCGATCGGCTCGGCATCCCGGATGAACGGCTGAACGTCAATGGCGGAGCCATCTCGATCGGCCACCCCTATGGCATGAGCGGTGCGCGCATGGTTGGCCATGCCCTGATCGAAGGGAAGCGCCGCGGTGCGAAATATGTGGTGGTGACCATGTGCATCGGCGGTGGCCAGGGCGCGGCCGGATTGTTCGAGGTCGCCTGAGCCTCAGCCTGCCAAGGCGGACAATTCGGCCATGTCGCGCAGTTCTGCCAAAAGCTGCCAGACCCGGTGTGCGTCCATGCGCACCAACGGGTCGTTGAGCAATCGCTCCAGTTCGGCGCGCTTCGCCTGGGCCTCACGCTCGGTCATCGCCATCCCGTGCCAATCGTTCAGAACGTCGCATTCGATCTGGCATTAGAGCATGTTGCGTTCACATGCGTTCACGCAGCCCGCTCTAGCCTTTGTTGGATCGCGCGATTCAGCGCCTTCGGCGATTCCGCCTCAACGCATCGCGCTCTAAATAGGTCCGGCTAGATAGGTCCGGACTACGGCAGGACTGTGCCCGCCGTCACACCACGCACAGCAAGGCCGGCGCCAGGGCCGCATCCCGGGCGGCGGGATGGGTGGGGTTGCGAAAGCGCAGCTCGCCCTCGGGCGCAGCGTCGGCGGTCTCGAACATCTCAAAGCGCGAAGCGCAGGACACCGCCGCCACCCGCCGGGCAATAGGCCCAGTCAGGAAGCGTCGGACCGCGCCTTCCAGCTCCAGCCGCTCCCGCAGCGCCTGCCAGTCCAGGCGGTCCAGATCATCGAGGAAGACGGCGACAATCCCGGGTTCAGCCGCCGAAAGCCGGGTCGCGGCGGCGGCCTCCAGGCGGCCGCACAGAGCCGCAGCGATGGCATTCTCCTGCCCGGCCCGGGCGGCCAGGGCGAAGACGCTGCCGCTGCCAGGGGCGGTCGTGACGGCGAGATGCGCCTCCGGTCCGAACTGGGCCCGCAACTGTGCCGGCAGGCCCTGCGGCCCCTCGCCGGCCTGCGCCCCGGCCAGCACCAGGGGATCGAGCTTGAGGATCGCCGCCGCCCCCTCATCCTGCCGTTTGGCCTCGGCCAGCAGCGCGGTAATGCGCGCCTGCAGTGCCGCCAACTGGTCCGGCCCGGTCAGGCCGGCCGGCAAGGTCACCTTCAGCAGATACCGGCCGGGATGGGCGGCAAGCCAGGTCTGCAAGGCCGGGTTGATGGCATCAACCAGCGTCCACCAGTCGCCGCGGTGGACCGCTCGGCCTTCCTCGGCCGAGACGGTCTCGCAGACAATCGTGGCGGTCTTGCCGTCGCGGCGGATCAGCAGGTCATGGGGCGTGCCTTCGGCCAGGCCCGGGAAGCTGACCTCGAAGCCCTTCGCCCGCGCGCGGGCCGCGGTCCGCAACAGGTGGAACAGCGGGATCAGCGTCCCCTGGCCGCTGAGGCCGGCCGACAGGCAGGCCTGCAACCGATCACGCGGCGCGGCGGGCAGGGTCTCTGCCAGCTGCACCGCCTGCCGCGCGAAGCCGAGCAGCCGGCGCTCCGCCCCGGTGATCTCGGCCTTGCCGGCGTGCAACCGGCCAAGCACCAGTTCGAGGGCGTGGCGCTGTTGCGCGCCACGGCCGGCGAAGGAACCGGGCAGCGTCCTTTGCCCAAGTGCCGCCTGCCGCTCACGCCACAGGCGCGCGCCGCACAGGCGGATAAAGGCGTCCAGGACGCGACGATCGGGTGCGACGGCTGCCAGGGACATCTGAACGGGACTCCGATAGCCCCGGTTACCGAGCGCGACCCTGGGGGGTCAAGCCGCAATTTGGTCGTTCGACCAAGAAATCCCGCAACCTTCGCCCCGTCCGCCGTTTCAGGCGGCACGGCCCGCTCAGTTGCGCGGCAGCCGTGCCTCGGATGGCGCGTCCGGGTTCTGCGCGCGATGGCGCAACAGGTGGTCGGCCAGCACCAGCGCGAGCATGGCCTCGCCCACCGGCACGGCGCGAATGCCAACGCAGGGATCGTGGCGCCCCTTGGTGACCACCTCCACCTCCCGCCCCTGGCGGTCGACGGACCGGCGCGGCGTCAGGATCGAGGAGGTCGGCTTCACGGCGAAGCGCGCCACCACCGGCTGGCCGGTGGAAATACCGCCCAGGATGCCGCCGGCATGGTTGGCTGCGAAGGCCACGCGGCCGTCCGGGCCCATGCGAAGTTCATCGGCATTGGCCTCACCGGCCAGCCGGGCAGCGGCGAAACCCTCACCGATTTCCACCCCCTTCACCGCGTTGATGCCCATCAGCGCGGCGGCGAGATCGGCATCGAGCTTGGCATAGATCGGCGCACCAAGGCCGGGGGGGATGCCTTCGGCCACCACCTCGATCACCGCGCCGAGCGAGGAGCCGGCCTTGCGCGCGGCGGCCAGCATACCCT
>Ga0114959_10000593_pt1 | contig 34342 bp, 29 predicted proteins | sample C_130625_EF_Meta_FD_87317 | JGI IMG/M metagenome (GOLD analysis project Ga0114959, IMG submission 87317) | Freshwater microbial communities from Lake Croche, Canada to study carbon cycling - C_130625_EF_MetaG | ecosystem: Environmental > Aquatic > Freshwater > Lake | place: Lake Croche, Canada... | reverse complement strand
TTCCATTTGAAGAGACATTTATAGGAACAAATCATAAAGCATACAAACATAAGTATTTTTTGGCATACATTAACAATAATAACATAGAGTTAACTAATTTTCAAAAAAGTGAAGTTAGTAGTTTAGAGTGGAAAACATATGAAGAATGTATCAATTCAATACGACCCTATAATTTAGAAAAAAAAAAATTAATAACGAATATTAATAAAGTATTAGAAGAATTTAGATTATATTCATAATATATAACTATTCTTAATATATGTCTGAAAATAAAAAACATAAATTAATTATTGAAGAAACAACTTCGACAGATAAAAATGAAGATATTTGTAATATTAATTTAGAAAGTGAATATCAAGATAGTTGTAGTGAAAACAATTTAACTAAAAACTGTAATAAATTTTTACTAAAAAAAGAACTTGTCGAGAGAAAATGCTTACAAACATTACCTGAAGAAGAACATAATTATCTTTATCCAAATTTGAATGATATTAACTTTAATATTAAAATAGCCGAAAAGAAAGAGTTTAATGATACAAAATACGATGGTACTATTTATAAAAATATAAAGGAATATTCAGATATAATTGCAAAGGCTGATTTTGAATTATCGCCACACCAAGCCTTTGTAAAGAATTTTTTATCGTCACAAACCCCTTACAATAGTTTATTATTGTACCACGGATTAGGTACGGGAAAAACTTGTAGTGCTATAGGGGTTTGCGAGGAAATGCGTGATTATATGAAGCAAATGGGTATAACAAAAAGAATAATAATAGTAGCTTCCGAAAATGTTCAAGATAATTTTAAATTGCAATTGTTTGATGAGAGAAAATTAAAATTAATAGATGGTGTTTGGAATATAAAAGGGTGTATTGGAAACAAGTTGTTAAAAGAAATAAATCCAATGAATATGAAAGGTATACCGAAAGAAAAAATAGTAAATCAAATTAAAAATTTAATAAATAATTATTATATATTTTTGGGTTATGGACAATTTGCTAATTATATAATTAAAACAATACATTATGAAGAAGAAGCCAGAATACAAGAAAAAATGGAGCAAAATGATAAAATAAAAAATAAAATACAATTGTTGGGAGATTCAAAAATAACATTAAATAAAAGAATAATTAGAAAACTAAAAAATGAATTTGATAATCGTTTGATTGTTATTGACGAGGTTCACAATATTAGAAAAGCGGAAGACAATGAAAATAAAAAAGTAGCTATTCATTTGGAGTTATTAGTAAAAGCTGCGGAAAATATGCGTTTACTATTACTATCTGCTACTCCAATGTATAATAGTTATAAAGAAATAATATGGTTATTAAACTTAATGAATATGAATGATCGTCGAGGTATTATTGAAACACGAGATATATTTGATAAAGATGGAAACTTCAAAGAACATGGTGAAGAACTTTTTATTAGAAAAGCTACTGGTTATGTTTCTTTTGTAAGAGGTGAAAATCCTTATACATTTCCTTATAGAGTTTACCCAAGTGAATTTGCAAAAAAAAATACATTTCCATATATTGAATATCCTTCCTATCAAATGAATTTGAAGCCAATAAAAAATGAAGACAAAAAACGTATTTTGAATATATATTTAAATAAAATTGAAGATTGTGGTGGATGTGGTCGTTGTCAATTTTGTATTTACAAATATATTATTCAAAATTTGAGAAATAAGACAATGTCTATTACAACTAAAAAAGGTGTAACAAGGGAGATGCCAAATTTCGAAAACATGGAGTCATTTGGATATACATTACTACAAACACCTTTGGAGGCGCTTATTATTTCTTACCCTTCACCTTTGGAAAAGGTGGAGCCAAAAAATCCGCGTTTGTCTTTGGAAAACGTGGAAAATATAGAAAATCCTGAAGATTTGGATCAACCTTTACCAAAGGTTGAAAAGCCTGAAGGTTTGGCTCAACCTTTACCAAAGGTTGAAGGTTTGACAGGAAAAAAAGGTCTAGAAAGAATGATGGATTTTATTGATCAAAAGTCACCTCCGGTTAAAGGTGATTTTGAATATAAGAAAAATACAATAGATAATTATGGAAAAATATTTTCATACAATGAAATAGGAAAATACAGTTCAAAAATAAAATGTATTTTGGACAAAATTATGTTGAAAAATATAGACGGAAATATAAAAGTTGCAGATGGAATTATTTTGATTTATTCACAGTATATTGATGGTGGGCTCATACCTATGGCACTTGCTTTAGAAGAATTAGGATTTACAAGATATGGCGATAATGTAAAACCTTTATTTAAAAACAGGCCGTCTGAAGTAGTTGATGTGAGAACTATGAAACAACCAACAGATAAAAAAGATTTTATGCCTGCACGATATGCATTTATCACTGGAGATCCAAGATTATCGCCAAATAATGACTTTGAAGTTAAAGGATTAACTAATGAAGATAATAAAGATGGAAATAAAATTAAAGTAATCTTAATTTCTAAAGCAGGTTCAGAAGGTATTGATCTTAAATTTATACGTCAAGTTCATATACTGGAACCATGGTATAACATGAACCGCATAGAGCAAATTATTGGTCGTGCTGTGCGTAACTTTAGTCATAAGGACTTGCCTTTTGAAAAAAGAAATGTAATGATTTTTATGTATGGAACAATATTAGGCAATAATGAAGAAGAAGCCGCTGATTTATATGTTTATCGTGTGGCAGAAGTAAAAGCTATGCAAATTGGAAAAGTAACAAGAGTATTAAAGGAAACATCTGTAGATTGTATAATCAATCATGAACAAACTAATTTTACGCAAGAAATGATGAGTGCAAATTTACAAGATAATATAAGTCAAGAACTATCGACTGGTTTGGTAATCGATGATTTTAAAATAGGTGATATACCTTTCTCTCCTGCATGTGATTATATGGCTACATGTGATTATACTTGTAGACCGACAAAAGAAATAGATGAAGATAATTTGAACAATGAAAGTTACAATGATGCATTTATAAAATTGAATTCGGATAAAATAATTCAAAAAATACGGTTCTTGATGAAGGAAAGTTTTTTTTATAAAAAAGAAACATTAATGAATTTGATACAAATACCGAAAAAATATCCATATGTACAAATATATGCTGCGTTAACAATGTTGATCGAAGATAATAATGAATACATAACAGATAAATATGGTAGAAATGGAAGACTAGTCAATATTGGTGACTATTACTTATTTCAACCTATCGAATTATTAGATAAAAACACATCTATATTTGATAGAAATAGACCAATAGATTATAAACACAGTTCGGTTAATTTTGAAATTAAAAAAGAGTTAGCATTACCTTTAAAAAAAATGAAAGTAAATAAACTGATAGTCGAAGAAGATTTAAAACCAGAACCTGAAAATGTGAACGGAAAAACTGTATTCGAAGAATTAAATAAAAATTATATTTTAGCTTTGGAATTTTCAAAAGCCGGAACGAAAGTTCCAAGAGGTGATGATAATTGGTACAAACATAGTGGTGTTGTAATGAGAAAATTAGCAAAAGAATATCCAGAAAGCAGGGACTATTTGATAGATTTTTTAGTTTCCCATATGATAGAATTATTACTTTTTCATGAAAAATTAGACTTGATGAATTACATTTATTCTTTGAGTGAGTTAAATAATTCTAGTTTAGCCTTTATGATGAAAGATTATTTCGAGAGAAAAAGTATAGCAACAAAACATTTTAACGCAATTATAATGTATGATTTAAATAAAATTAAAATAATGATTTTAAAAAACAATACATGGATAGAAGCTCAGCCTGAAGATCAAAAAGAAATTGCTGAAACAAAAGAAGTAATGGATTTATTAAATTTGAAGGTCAGTGACTATAATACAATTGTAGGTTTTATAGGTTATGAAAAAAGTAATAAGTATTTAGTTTTTAAAACAAAAGATATGTTGGCAAAAAGAGATACCGGTGCTAGATGCGACGAAGCTGGTAAAAACAAAACAATGGATATTTTAAATAAAATTGTAGGTGAAGAGAGATACACAAAAGAAAATACAAAAATACTAAAAAATGAAGACAAAAATATAATGCAAGAAGCTGTAGGACATGTTGAGTTATGTGTTTTGCAAGAGTTTATATTACGATACTTTGATAAAATAAGAAGAAATGATAAAAAATGGTTTTTTACACCTGAAATGGCAATTTATCATAAATTGTATACTATTCATGTGAAATAAAATTAAATTAAATAAAATTGAAAAATAATTAAAAGATTATTATTATTATACAATATATATAATAATGATAATGGAAATGAATACTATGAGTAAAAAATCACTTCAACCAAAACACAAAAAGAAGGAATTAATATTATCATCTATTTATTCAAGAGCAATAATTAATAGAAATGTTACGTTACCTATTACAGTGATAGGTAAAAATTTAAAACAGGTTATAGAAGAAAATATTTCTTTCCATTATGAAGGAAAATGTATTGTTGAAGGATTTATAAAACCAAACTCAACAAAAATTATTACATATTCTAGCGGTATAGTAAAACGTGGTAATTATGTATCATTTGAAGTTGTTTTTGAGTGTGAGTTATGTTTTCCTGTTGAAGGAACAATTATAGCTTGTACTGCTAAAACAAATACAAAAGCTGGTATTACAGCAGAGAGCGTAGATGAGAAACCCAGTCCTATTATTGTATTTATAGCTCGTGATCATCATTATTCGAATTCTTATTTTAATGAAATTAAAGAAGGTGATAAAATAAATATAAAAGTAATAGGTCAGCGTTTCGAGTTAAATGATAAATATATATCGATTATAGGAGAGTTAATGAAGCAATATAAACCAAAATTAGTCATTGAAGATTAAAATTATAAAATGTTAAATATATTAAATACAATTCTATAATTTAGTATAGAATTAAAATATGAGCTATACCGAAATAACAATGACTACTAATGACGTAAATAATTTTTCTGTTAGTGAATTAAAATATGTTAGAGAATCCATTGAAAATATGAATAAATTTCATCAAGTTGAAATTTTGCGATTACTACATCATCGTAAAACTGTAATGTTAAATGAAAATAAATATGGTGTTCATGTTAATTTATCAGAGCTAGACAAAGAAGTGATAGATTGCCTTAAAAATTATATTGATTATGTGAACAATCAAGAAAGCACATTAAATGAATATGAAAAACAAAAAGAGACGTTTAAAAATATATATTTTTCAAAAGATAATAAAGATAATACAAAATAGAATAATAACAATACATAATACAAATTAGAATGGCTTTTGTTAAAGAAGATGATGTATATCAAAATTTTGTTAAACATGTTCAAGACTACATGTTTAATAATACAAATATTTGCAAATGTTTAGAACATAAAATATATGAAAGTTTTAATAATCAAAAAACCAAGCAAGAAAATGAAAAAATGACACTTTCGAATGGTAGTCAAACTTTGTATATTCCAAAGGATAATGATAGTTTGTTTTGGTGTTTATACATTATTAAAAATGGTTTAACAAATTATATTCAGTTGACTAACAGAAATTTAATTGTTGAAAAAAAATTTAAAATCGACTATGTAGAACGATTAAGAAAAGAAAAACAGTTAATAAAACAATATAAATTTGATAGTATGACTAACATTGAAAATAGACTGGTAAATGAAAGTCGAATTGATATGAATACCTTTTTTACTTTATGCGTCCTTGGGTCTTTGAATATATTTTTTATTAAAAATAAAACGTATTATGAGTTGAATATGAATGATTCAAATAAAATATATATCATACAATATTTACATGATAAAGATAAATATGGTTTCGAAGAAACAAATAAAGATAATCTAGATGATTTAAGAAATAAATATTATAAAGTTGATAATATTGCAAAACCAATAAAGGCTATTTCAGCTTACAAGACACAAGAACTGATTGATATTTGTAAGAAATTAGAAATTGAAACATTAAATGATAGTAAAACAAAACAAAAGAGTAAGCAAGAATTATATGAATCAATAATTAAATATTTTTAAAAAAATTGAACAATAATTTAAAAATAAGTCTAATTATATATTATAACATAAATGAATGATAATCAACAAATAAAATTTGGTGATTTTGGAAGTGATGAATTAAATAATATTTACAATGGATTGGATTTAAAAACTAAAAATGAAATTGATGCTATACAAAATTTAAATGTTGATAAAAACAAAAAAACAAAAATTGTATCTACGCTTTTAAGAGATATTGCAGATGAAACTCTTAAGGAGGTTTATAATAATTTACCACAAAAGGAAAAAGACAAATTAGATACTTTAAAAATAAGAGAAAAAATAGTGTTTTTAAAACAACTTGCAAAAAAAAAAATAGTAACAAAAGAAAAACCTTTAATAGAAGAAAATATAATTGGACCTAGAACACCTGATTTTAGTCCTCCTAAAAGTGAAGAAATACAAGCTCCTGAAGAATTATTAAAAGAAGATATTAATATTGACATTGAATTTGATAATGATAATGATAATGGAAAAGTGGAAATGAAAAAAGTAGATTTAACTGATTTAAAACAAAATCAAAAAAATTCACAGAAAGATTTTACTACTTTGATGAAACTATACTATCAATCAACTCCATATAGTCTTACAAATAAAAATCACGAGTTAGAAGTGCGTTTTGGTACAAGAGGGATTAAACCATTGAATAAAAATGATTACGATAGTGTAATTAAAAAACTTAAGTCATTAGGTTTCACTAGTTTAAATGAAGTTGGTACTTCTAGTTTGAAAATTCAATGTGAGTATCTCGATAAAAATACAGGAAAATTTAAATTATCGAATACAAGAGTTACAATCAATGATTTATTTGTAATACAAAAGTATTGTAAAACAAATGATTTAAAAAACATATATAATAATCATGCTAACGCAGTAACATTTGTTAATAAAAATAATGTGTTTATTGATAATAAAAAAATATTTCCTGTAAACTTTGATGATTTTAATTTTAGAGTTTCTTATCAAATAGAAGAAAATATAAATATGTCATCCAAAAATTTTATTATTCAAAACTGGGAGAAGAGTAAAAAAATATTTCGTTATTTAAATCGTGTAACATTTACACACCCTGACTATCCAATCAACGTAGATATTAGTATTACAAAATTTAATGGAGATATTTCAAAAAAAAGTTATACAGTTGAAGAATCAAACGTATTTAATAGTCCTGAAAAAATAGAAATAGAATTGGAAGTTGATAATAATAAAATTGGTCCTTATACACAATTTGACACTCATGAAAAAATATTAGAGGCATTGCGTAAAGTTATTAAATTTGTTTTAAGTGGTCTTCAACATACCAATTTTCCAGTTTCCTATTCTGAACAAAAGGAAGTAATGAGTGAATACATGAGACTTTTACATAATGAAAACTATAACCCTGAAAAAAGAATATATCCAAGTGATTTTATTGGACCTTCTTCATTTACACTGCAAATGTCTAATATTGCTGAAGTAGATGTAAATTCAAATGTACCAAATATAAGAAAGGATTTTGTACTAACTGATAAAGCTGATGGTGAACGTAATTTGTTGTTTATTTGTAGTAAAGGTAAAATATACTTAATAAACACAAATATGCAAGTAATTTTTACGGGTGCAAAAACAATAGAAAAAGACGTTTTTAATACTTTATTAGATGGTGAGTTAATAGCAAATGATAAATTTGGTAAATTTATTAATTTGTATGCATGTTTTGATATTTATTATTTAAACAAAGTAGATGTTAGAATGTTACCATTTATTATTAAAGAAGAAAATAGTGGTGAACCTATAAAAAGTAAAAATAATAAAAATACAAACAGTGATTTATATCAGTCTAGATATATGTTATTAAAAAATACTATTCATTTACTGAAACCAATGTCAATAATGGATGTTTCTATAAACGTAGAAACAAGTAAAAATAGTTCAGAACTTAAAAAAATATTATCTCCTTTGCATGTAAAAAGTAAAAAATTTTATCCAGAAAGTGTTTCTAAAGGGAATATATTTAATGCATGTAGTTACGTATTAAATAAAATTAAGGAAAACAGATTTGAATACAAAACGGATGGACTTATATTTACGCATGCATATTATGGTGTTGGTTCAAATAAAGAAGGTGAAACCGGACCATTATCAAAAATTACATGGGATTATTCTTTTAAATGGAAACCAGCTGAAGACAATACAATTGATTTCTTTGTTGTAACAGTAAAACAATCTGGTGGAGAAGACATAGTAAAAACAATATTTGAAGAAGGTATAAATTCAAAATTAAGTAATCAATTGAGTGAATATAAAACCATTCAATTAAGTTGTACTTATAGTGAAAAAAGACATGGTGTCATTTATTTAAATCCATGTCAAGATATTATTGACGATAAGTTACCTGAATTTAAAGATGTAAATTATGAAGATAAATATGTAAATGATGCAAAACCAATGCAATTTTATCCAACAGAGCCTTTTGATCCAGAAGCTGGTATTTGTAATATAATGTTGAAAATTGATGACAACGGTGTTAAACAAATGTTTACAGAAGAAAATGAGGTATTTGGAGATAATATGATTGTGGAATTTAGTTATGATTTATCAAAAGAAAAAGGATGGAGATGGGTACCCAAAAGAGTTCGATATGATAAAACAAGTGAGTTTTTACAAGGTATGAAAAATTTTGGAAATGCTTATCATGTAGCTAACAGTAACTGGAAATCTATAAACAATCCAATTACAGAAGAGATGATTTCTACAGGACAAGGCATTCCGGACATAACCGTAGATGAAGATATTTATTACAATAAACCTGCAGGTAAAACATATACAGAAGCCATGAAAAATTTTCATAACTTGTATGTAAAAAAATTATTAATAAAATCAGTTTCAAAACAAGGTAATACTTTAATTGATTATGCGTGTGGAAAAGCAGGTGATTTACCAAAATGGATTAGTGCGCGTTTATCTTTTGTATTTGGTATTGATAAATCAAAAAATAATATAGAAGACAGATTAGATGGTGCTTGCGTTCGATATTTGAATTCAAAAAAAACTAATAAGCATATGCCGTATGCACTATTTGTAAATGGTGATAGTTCATTTAATATTAAATCAGGAAGTGCGATGTTAAGTGACAAAGCTATTCAGATTACTAAAGCTATTTTTGGTAACGGTCCTAAAGAACCAGAAATTATAGGAAAAGGTGTTGCAAAACATTATGGCAAAGGAGAAGACGGATTTGATGTTTCATCGTGTCAATTTGCTATACACTACTTTTTAGAAAATCCAAATACGTTACAAGGTTTTATGAAAAATATAGCAGAATGTACAAAGTTAAACGGTTATGTTATTGGAACATGTTATGATGGTAAAGAAGTATTCAATTTATTGCGAAAAAAAAATGTGGGTGACACAATACAGATTGTAGAAAAAGGTAAAAAAGTTTGGGAAATAATTAAAGGTTATAGCTCAACCACTTTTGATGATAATTCAAGCTGTATTGGTTATAGAATTGATGTTTACCAGGACTCAATAAATCAATTAATTTCCGAATATTTGGTAAATTTTGATTATTTGGATAGAGTATTTGATAATTATGGTTTTAAACTACTTGATAGAGAAGAAGCACAGGAAAAAGGACTACCAGAAGGCAGTGGATTATTTAGTGAATTGTACATGAATATGTTAGAAGAAGTCAAGAAAAATAAAAATAAAGCAAAGGATTATGGTGAAGCAATTAATATGACTGAATATGAAAAAAAAATTTCATTTCTAAACAGATATTTTGTTTATAAAAAAATAAGAAATGTAAATACAGATAAAGTACAAATGGAGTTTGGTGATTATAATTATTCAGAAATGGAAAATAATAATAAAGAAACGCAAGAAGCAGTAGCTGTTTCGAAGAAATTTGAAGAAGTAGGTAAAAAAAAAATGAAAGTACGAAATTTACAAAAAAAGATAGTTCTTACTCCTGCAACAGAAGCGGTTGATGAATATTATGAAACTAAAAATGAAACAATAAATAAATTAGAAGAAACAAAACCGAAAAAAGTGTCAAAAAAGAATACTTCTACATTAGATAATAAAAAAAAATTACTAATTATAGAAGAAGATCATAATGAATAAATCACTTAAACATTTTATTTATAATAATATATAATAAAATTTATGAATAATTATTATATATTACCTAAAACAAAAAATGAAATAACAATTAACATACAGTATAATTATAGTGAAATTTTAGAACCATATATTTCTAAAACTTTATTACATTACTATTATGAGTTAAAAAATGAAATAGAATTATTGAACTCGAATAATATTTTTGAAAATTTTAATGAAGTTATTAATCCATATGAATATATATTTACTGTAATACCTGGGTCTAATTATTCAGTGAGTAAATTAAAAACCAAAAGCATTATGTTTTATGAATTATTTGAAATATTTAAAAATACGAATATTTTAGATATATACAATTGTGAAAATATGAATTCATTAATAATAAGTTCAAATTATGAAGATACCTTAGAGTGTTTAGAAATGCTAAGAGAAAATTATATTAATGATAAATTTTTTTGTTTTCATGATTATAATTCAAAATTGTATAAATTTATAGAAAATAATCAATTTAATTTCATAATTTATGATATTCAAAATTATGTCAACATGAACCATTACATTATTTTATTACTTGAATTTATTTTAATAATTATAAATAATTTAAAAGAAAATGGTAATGTATTTATTAAAATTAATAATATTTTTTATAAACCTGTTATTGAAATAATTTATATATTATCCTCTTTTTTTGAAAAAATAATACTTGTTAAATCAAATATATCTAATATTATAAATTTTGATAGCTATATTGTTTTACAAAATTTTAAATTAAACAAAAATGATTTTGAAAAGAACAATATCTATACTACAACAATAAATAATTTTATTCAATATTATAACGAAACTAATATTAATGAAAAATATGAATTAAATATTCACTCGATTACAAATTTTAATTTACCTTATTATTTTTTAAATAAAATTGATGATATAAATATAATTATAGGTCAACAACATTTAGAAGCATTTAATCAAATGATCAACTTATTAAAATGTAATAATAAAGAAGAAAAATTAGAAATTCTAAAAAAAAATAATATTCAAAAGTCTGTTAATTGGTGTGAAAAATACAAAATACCTTGTAATAAATTTTCAGATAAAATTAATATTTTCTTACCATTATACTGTGAAAAGGTATAGCAGATTATATATTATAAAAGTGTGTTACTATTTGGTGATTGTCTATAATGATTAGTCAAACGTGAAAAAGGAGAATTATAATAAAAATAATAACGATAAGGGCTAGCCTGTGAAAGAGGTGTAAAGTATTCTGGTTTTTTAATGTAACGACATGCTTTCTTATTTTGATAAGTAGTAGGATAAAAGTTAAGTGGTGGGCTTTCACAATATGTAGCTGGTTTGTTTTTATATAAGAAAGGAATATTGGTTAAAACTAAATCAGAAACATTAGACCTATTAATATATTTTCCAGCAGGATTTTTATAATAAGAAGCCGCATTTTTCTCGATAGTTGTAACATTTAATTTGAGTGTACGAGTACTTGATTCGACCGCACCTTGGGTAGCATACTGTGCATTGCTTGGTTTATAAACAACAAGTTTACAGCCAATAGGATTACTTGGTCCTGAAAGTGGTACACCTATGTATGGATTGTTTACATAGTCAATAAAAAGAGCTACTGCTACATCTTTTGTTTCTTTTGGTAGAGTTTGTAAGTATTCGTATAAACTAATAAATGTATAAATATTTTTATTTTTAAAATCATTATATTGTTCTTGTGTAATTATATTTTTATTTTTTAATATTTCAAGTAAAATATTTATTAAAGTAATTTCAGATGCAACTTCTATTTCTGCGTTTGGTTGACAGTTAGCAAAATAAGTATTTGTTACTGATAAAGGATCGCCTGGTTTTGCTGCTTTTAATAACGCAGCAGTAGCTGCTGGATTTTGTGAATTATCGATTTCAGCAGCATTTAGAGCATTGTATGATTGAAAGTTAAATGACCTTTGTTTGAATGTTTTACATCTATTTTGCAAATATTGAGCATGTGTTGTATAATAAGTTTTAGGTCAATAAGTATTTGCATAAATAAGACATTTCAAAGCAAATTTATCTTGTTTACAACATAAAATACTATTTTGAGTATTTGCTTCAGGGTTCTCTGTTAAATAAGATTTATTTGGATAATATGTGTCTACAATTGCGACACCTTCACATGTAGCACAGTCTTTTTTTGTTTGTGAAACTTCATCAATTTCATTAATAGGATTTTGTTTCACTAAATAACTTCCTGGTTTATCTTGCATTTCATTTAATAAACCACTACCACCAAATCCTCCACCCAACGATGTTCCTTTACTTGACTTGACATTACGATTTAAATTATATTGTATTAAACCTGCTTCTGTTTCGGATAAATATTTTTTATCACTATAAATTACTTGTCCGTCTTTTGTTTTATCCAGTGCAATAATGTTAATATTAGGAACAACTCTACCTTTTCTGTAATGTTTTAAAGGTCTAGGTATAAAAACTCTTGTCTTAGAATATACAGGGGATGCAAATGATCCAGCTGGAAATACATTACCTGGGTCTAAGTTAGTTAAAGGTCTTATATGTCCATGTGCAATTCCAGTAGGGTTACTATTAACACTACTTCCTTTCCATGTTTTATAACCACCTTGATTTCTTAAGTTACCTGGTCTTCCCATTCCAACTGGATAAAAAGATGTTCCTAATGAATTAAAACCAGTATTTAAAACACTTCTATTTATAAACTCTGTCATTATATATTTATATATTAAAGAAGAAAATAAAAAGGTTTTATAATATTATATCTATATAATACACTAATGTTGGTATATATATTAATTATTTTTTTTATAATATTAATTTTTTATCAAATATTTTTAGCATATATAAATTCAAAAATGAATACTATTGAAGGTATGGAAAGTCAAGATTATAAACCATATGACCTAAATAACCCAAATAATACTTTAATATTAGCACAACAAAATGCAGGTAACATACAAGTACTAAAAAAACAAATGGACGATTTGTTACATTTAAATGATGAGGTTCAAGATATTAGTGGAAATGTAGCAACTTTAACGACAAATGTTTCTAACTTAATTGAACAACAACAACAATATGTACAAACCAATTTACCAAGTTCTCCACCACAAATAAGTGGTACTGGAACTACTACAAGCACAACAACGACTACGTGAGTGGAAAAGGTTAATTAATTAATTGTAAACAACATAAAAGGTTGGTATAAAAATATATAATGAAATGTTTGCATTGTATATTTTTTTTAATCAATATTCGTAAAGTTGAACTTTATTTTATTCAAAATCAAAATAAACCAATATGTGCGAATTGTAAATTTTTTATTGCAAATAAAAATGAATGTAGCAATTTTGGAGATGTTGATATAATAACTGGTAAATATAGTTATGAAAAAGCAACTAGTATAAGAAATGATGAGGATAAGTGTGGTGAATATGGAATTTTATTTAAACAAAATTATTTTAAATTCATAACAGTTCCTTATTATTTTTTATTAAAAAATAGTAGTTATTTTTTAATCGTGACTTCTGCTTTTTTGCCTTTTATTATATCTAATTTTTTATGGTATATTTTTCATTTATAAAACACCGTGTTTATTTTATTTTTTCAAAATATTTGCCTTCTTCTCCACACATATGATCATATTTTCTTAATATAGAACAATATTTGTAGTCTACATTATTCTTTTTTATATTTCCGTTCACCAAAAAATTATCATTATCTTCCTCTTTCGGAAACAACGAACACTTACCAAATTCACTACCAATAAGAAAATTTCGGTTTCTGTAAAATTTACAATCAATGCATAATTTTGGCGCAATTTGATTTGCCAAAAATGTTGGTAAAATAATAGAGCAGAAAATAATAAAAATATAGTTCATATTATTTAATTGTAATTTAATATTTAATTTGTTTTAACGATATTATTATTTCTAAATGGGGTTTATGTGGGAAAGGTGTAAAATATATGAAAGGATTTAGATCAACCTTTTTCAAAGGTTGTTAAAGTGGTTAGGTTATTTTGCTCCACTTTTTTTAAAAGTGGAAAAATTATTATATTTATATAAATTAATAATCCTATTTATATAAATGTCAACTACAACCTCGACTACAAGTTCTAATAATTTGTTTCAACAAGTATTAACTGATGCACAAGGAGTACAAAATGAATTGCTAGGTCCTACTTATCCATATTATCAAAATATACAAAATCCCAATCAATTAGGGATGTCAAATGATGGTACCTTATCTGCTTTAAGTAACGACATTAGTGGTCTCATTGACTATGTAACTCTACTTGTAGAAGGACAAAGTAAAGCATCAAGTACTGGGCAACCACTAGGTAATAAATTTTTTCTAAAAACTGGAGCACAGTGTTTAGATACAGCAACAAATCAAAAAGTGGATAGATATATTTATGTAGATAACGTACCTAATGGTAGTATCCCTTTTGTTTCAAGTGGTCTAGGTGTAAATTTTACTGACTTTCGCGGATTAATTCCTGGAGCAATGACTGATTTAGAAGTATTAAATCCATACGCAATAATGCAGTCATTTTTAGCTGGAACAACCCCTCCTTGTCAACAATTAACAATGGAAACAATTGATAATAACAACAATAGTTCTACCGAAACACAATATGTTACATTAGTAGATATACAAAATATGAACCCATGTAATTTTCAAAATGGTACAAATCCGGTTACAAATAAGAACTGTCAACAAACATTTCAAACATTAAACAATAATAAAGTACAAAATAAACAAAATGATCAATTTATTTTGCCACAAGACACAGTAGGTCAATTATATTTTTTAGGACTATCAGTAGTTGCTATTTATATTTTATATGGTCTAATGGAAAAAAATAAAGGTTAAAGGTTATTTATTTATAACGTCTTGTTCTTCTTGTTTTTCGTTTTCTTCTTCTACCGCCTACCCAGTTATGTGCTCTAGCTGTTTGTAAACCTTGAACTGGAGCTGCACTAGCTGCTATTCCATTCATTGAAATACTATCTCTGTATCCACCTTTCATTCTTCTTCGTGTTCTTCTACCTCCGTAAGATGGTTGACTTGATGATCCTTGATATGAATTGTTATAAGAATTTGCAGGTGGTTGATATGAACTATTGTAAGAAGCGGTGGTTGGTTGGTATGAAGTAGTAGGTTTTTTTGTTTTATTCCACATGCCAGACGCACTATTTTGTACTGAACTACTCAAACTATTAAAGCTTTGTTTTATAGAGTCAAAAAATCCTCCACCTTTTGAATGACGTTTATGATATCTTTTTGTCATATTTATATATATTTATATATTATATAAATAAGAAATAAAATAAAATTTTGTATGAACTATTGTTGATCATTATTAACAAATTTTTTATAAGCATAAAATCCTGCTAAACCACCCAAAATTTCAACAATAACATAAGGTAATAATTTTGATTTGTCTAATTTTCCTGATGCATATAAAGAAATTGCAACAGCAGGATTAAAAGCTCCTCCTGATATTTGACCTCCTAAAAATACACCTGTTGCTAAAGCGGCACCAATTGCTAAAAAATTATTTGTTGTAAATATGACAAAAACTAAAAGCATTGTTCCCAAAAATTCTACTAAATATGGTCCCATTCTAAAATTTATTTTATATAAACATATAAAAAATATTTTTATATGTTATAAAATTAATAGTAACTCATTACATAGTTTCTATACGTATTAGAAAGTTGCCATTGTTTTGCCTTAATCAGTTGCTTAAATTTACTTAATGCAGGATCTAATTTATTTGTAGCTTGTAAATAGTTATAAATTCTTGAAGCAGAACCAGCACCTGCACGTGGGCCGCCTAAAAGGACTGCTAAACCGGTTCTACTATATGATCCTAAACCTGGAGTAGGTTGCAAATATGGTCTGTAACTAGTAGTAGCTAAAGCATTATAATATGAATTTGACATGTTATTATAAACTATATAAATATTATTTTTATTTCTAAATTAAATAATTTAATAATTTTGTCGCGGAAGTGATCCCCATCCACAAACTGCACCATTTTTTAAACTATAATTATAAATAGAACCTTTTTTTGCAGGAGCTGTACAACCACCTGAACGAACACGACGTATTGTTGTTCTTACACCACTAGGATAATAATTTTTAGTTGATATAGGCGTGTCTAAAGGTAGTCCAACTTTAAACCCAGATTTTCCTACAGCTGTTCTTTTTAGTATATTGACATACATAGAAGATGGAATTGGTTGAATATAATTAGTGTGAGTTGATACTGCAAATCTTCTACCTGTTGATGAAGAAAATTTCATACTTGGTGTAGATGGATTTAGCAGACTTGTATTTTGTAGCCCTGCTTCTAAAACTCCTTGTTGTACGTATTTATCCAATCCCTTTCTTATGTTGACATTTGAGATATCTTGCGTTTTCGTAGCTACTCTTAAATATTCTTGTCTTGGATTAGAAATCATTTCAGAATAAACTGGTTCTTGTTGAGAATAGAAAAATGGAGGTGTTGGTCTCCTTCCTGTTAAAGTTCCATAACTATGATAGGGTTTTGCATTTGGATATTGATTTGTACTTAAAGGTCCTACAATAGGTGCATTGACATAATTATTATAAGATACTGAACCTATTGAAGTAGTAACACTATATGGAGTAGTCATTTATTATAATAATATATTATATATTATAATAATTAGATTATTATGTATAATTTGGATTTCCACAATATAAACAATTTTGAAACTTTTTTCCTGTTAGGTTATCTTTATTTTTAATATTTGTTTTTATAATTGTATTTCTTTTTTTGCATTTACTACATTGGTAAATACCACTTAAATAACTTATTGACCAATTGTTAAAATCTGTTTTTTTGTTTGTATCTGACCGATTTGTTTTATCCATTTATTATAATATAAATATAAAATTTATATTACTTACATGGAAAATAAAATTTTAAATAAAGCATGTGACTTAGCATGTATTAGCATTGAAAATAATGGTGGTCCGTTTGGCTGCGTTATTACAGATAATAACTTTAATGAAATTTCATGTGGAAATAATAAGGTAACGTCATCAAATGATCCAACTGCTCACGCAGAAATTGTTGCTATTAGAAGAGCATGTAGAAAATTAAATACTTTTGATCTCTCTGGATACAAAGTTTTTACAAGTTGTGAACCATGCCCAATGTGTTTATCTGCTATTTATTGGTCTAGAATAACAACAGTTTATTATGCAAATTCTAGAACTGATGCAAAAAATGTTGGATTTGATGATGATTTTATTTATGAAGAATTTAAAAAAGACATTGGTGAGAGAAAAATAAAAATCAATCAAATTAAACTTGACAATTCGTTAGATCATTTTTTAAAATGGTCTAATAAGCAAGATAAAATTAGATATTGAATTATTCTAATATAATAAATTTTTTAATATCTTCTAGCAGCCCTCCAAGCACTTTGACTTGTATTATAATCATTGCCTGCAAATGACTTATCGTTATAATTTCTAACCATTGCACGTTGTTTTAAATAAGTTGTATAGTCTGAACTATCATACACAAATTTTACATTACAAGCGGCCGCAGGAACTCCAGGAGCTATTTGATTTCCAGTATACAGAGCACTTGGAGTACATGACTTAGATACTGAACCAAAATGTTGTCTTAAACCTTTTATTTGAGGTCTGCTTTGAAATGTTTGACAAGGTCCACCGCAAGAATAATTGTCTCGACTTAGTAAGTCTCCTGCGTTATTTACAGCTCGAAATGGAGTAATAATTTGTTTTTTTTTTGCTGCAAGTAATTCGGCTTTGTATTTGGTGTTCCATGCATTTCTAAGTGTATAACGCAAATTTTCAAAAACATTACTACCATAACTTCCCTTCTCTGTGGTTTGCACTTGTTGTGGCATGTAACCTTGAAAACCACCTCCTAAAGCTTTACCTTTAACATTTCCACTTAATTCATAAAATTTAGGAAAACTTCCGCTAACCGAACTAAAATATCCAATACTTGTTGATGGCATTATATAAATATATATATTATAATAGTATAAAAATGTTATAAAGTTACTAAATTTAATAATAATAATTTTTAATAACTAATATTATTATAATTAACCGATGTTTAATTTTTTGACATTTCTTAGTGCGATTATTTTTGTTGTTATTGATTTTTTTTATTTAAATATTATTAAAGAATACTTTAAAAATCAAATAGAAACTGTACAAAACACGCCTATAAAAATTAATATTCTAGGAACATTGTTATGCTATATATTTTTGATATTTGGATTGAATTATTTTATTATTCAACCTAAAAGAAGTGTTTATGATGCTTTTTTTCTAGGTATATTAATTTATGGTGTTTATGAAACGACTAATTATGCATTATTTACAAAGTGGTCATTTTTAACTGTAGTCATGGATACATTATGGGGTGGTACTTTATTTGCAATAACAACTTTTATTATAAGTCAAATAAGAAAATTAACTGGTAAAAAATAGGTTTTAACACTTTTAGTCTAGATACAGCAAATAAGGTATGAAAAATAATGTGGAAACAAGAGTTATAATATTGATATTGGTGTCTAAAGTAGAAAAATAGGAAGATAATAGACATGTTATGATAATCATAATAGAATTGATACTAATATTTTTATAGGTAACTTCACTTTTATATTTTTTGAAAAAGTCTACTATATTACTGTACCCTTTTGGTATATAACTAAATACTAAATAAAATACTATATCATAAATAATCATTATTATAACTGCTAGTAGTGTAAAGCAAAATACATTCCATTCATATGAAATATTCTTATAAATGTATCTTGTTACTATAATAATACACATTAAAGTCGTTACATTTTCGATAATAGAACTCAAATGGAAAGTTTTGTACCATTTTTCCAAAAAAAATGATCTAACATATTTGTGTAAAACTAAAAACATTATTAATAAAACTGTGTTTAGTGCACCATTTAATATTGGTAAATAGTCATTTATGTTATTAAAATTTGATATATCTTTGAAAATAGTCATATGTTTTTATTTAATCTATAAAATAACTTTATAAATTAAATAAATTTTGCGAAATTTACAGTATATTTAATTGAACAATATCTTGTTTCATAACAATTGTGTTGTTTTTCAACAGTTCTGAAAACGCAACTAGTTTGTCATAATAATTATTCAATATATATTTTGCTTCTTTATATGCATCATTTACTAATTGTAATGTCTCTTTGTCCATGACAAACTTAGTGTATTGTGAATATTTATCACCTACTCCTAAACTCCTTCCTAAAAATGGATTTGATTCATCACCTATGTTGTCATTGAAAAATACTTCTAACTTATCACCCATTCCAAAATTGCCTATCATTCTTCGCGCCAATCTGTTTGCTTGATTTAAATCTTCATTAGCTCCTAATGATACATTTTCATCTCCGTAAAATATACTTTCTGCTGCTTTTCCTCCTAAAGTAACGATTAAACGTTTTTTTAAAATGTCTTTTGTATATAAACCGTCTTTAATTTCAGGTTTTTCACTGAAAATAGTGTATCCACCAGCTCCATTGTATGTTGGTTGGATAGATGCTTTTTGAAAATCAAAGTAGTTATTGAATAATATAGATAATATTGCGTGACCACTTTCATGAATTGCTACCCTTGTTTTAGTGACTTCGGGAACTTTTACATTATTTCTTATTAAACCAACGATTAACTTTTCAAATGCATCAAATATATATTTTTCTTGAACTACTGTTTCATTGTTTCTAGCTGATAATATAGCTGCTTCATTGATTAGATTTTTCAATTGTGCTCCTGAAAATCCTTCGGTGAGTTCTGCTATAGCATCTGTATCAAATGGTTTGTCTGTTTTTTTGTCTTTAATATAAAAGTCAAGGATTTTTTCTCTTGATGCCTTATCTGGGACCGGAATTCTAATAATTCTATCAAAACGTCCAGGTCTTAATAAAGCCTGGTCAAGAACGTCTCTTCTATTTGTAGCTGCCATAACTACAATATCATCATTGTTATTAAATCCATCCATTTCATACAATAGCTGATTTAACGTTTGTTCACGCTCATCATTTGCCATATTTATTCCAGCTCCACGCTGTCTACCAACCGCATCAATTTCATCAATAAATATAATAGACGGCTTGTTTGCACGAGCATTATCGAATAGTTCTCTAACACGCGAAGCTCCCATACCGACAAATAACTCGACGAACTCTGAACCAGACATAGAGATAAAAGTTGAATTCGTTTCAGTTGCAATTGCTTTTGCCAATAATGTTTTACCAGTACCTGGAGGTCCTTCGAGAAGTATTCCTTTAGGCATGTCAGCACCAATTTCTTTGTATAACTCCTTGTTTTCAATATAAGAAATAACTTCCTTACATTCTTCAATAACTTCTGGACTTCCTGCCCAACTAGAAAGAGACACATTTGGTTTAACAAATTTATTATCTTCCTTTTGAAAAGAGGGAAAATTAAATGGTGTCATAGGACCTCCACTGTTAGAGCCACCTGGTGTCATCCGATTTCCTGGCATTCTTCCGCCTTGAAAAGAGTTAAACCTAGCCAAAGATGCTAAAAATGTTAGTAAAAAAAATACTGGTAATGCACTTGATGCGAGTGTAAAAAATTCACCTGCTAAGTTTTGAATATTTACTATATTCTGGGGTATGAAACTTACAAAATGTAATGGTACGTGTAAGTCACTAGATTTTTCAACTAAATTAGGTATAACTATTGGATTTACATCAGTTAAATGATAATGGTTATATAGAATATCATTTGTAGGTAAGTTGTCTACACTTACCATTTGATTGTATTTATTATCTATGTAAATTTTTGATATTTTATTGTTTAATAAGTCTTGTATTACATCATTGTAATTTTCTTTTGGAAAATAAAATTTATACTTTTGTAATAAATCCAAATCTTGTAAATATTCCTTGTCGTTTACTATCATACTAATTTTATTTTGTTGTTTTCTTTTCATTGTATTTTTATTCAATGCAAATTGAAAACTATTTGCACTATTTACAAGAAGGACAACGGTGAGAACATTAAATAACATTTTTTCGTATTATTTATAATATGTATAATACGAATGTTAGTTTTAAATTAATATTTAAAATAATAATATAAAATTAGTGACATGTTATAGTATATAGTAATTAAAATGTATTCACAAATAAATGTAGTAGTAATATTTGTTTTTATAACAAACTGTTGCAGTTTTTTACATACAAAAAGATTTATTCATAGTAAACTACAAAAAGATAAATTAGATGTTACTGTTAAAAATGAAATAGTTCAAAGTAAAATAGAAACTAAAATGCAAGAAAATGAAACAAAACGCGATTTTTATCAATTTGGAGAATTTCCTAGGCTAGACCCACCTAATGAAAAAGGACAACTAACTTGGTATCCTATTGGGTTTTCTAATGATTTCACTAAAAAACCAACAAAGGTTACTATTCGAGATATAAATTACATTGTATGGAAGGATAAAACTATGTATTACGGTATGCGCGATGTGTGTAGTCATCAAGGATCATCTTTTATGTTAGGAAAAGTATGTAAAAATACAATTTCTTGTCCATATCACGGTTATATTTTTGACGGTTCCAATGGCGAACTAGTTCAAATACCTAAGTTACCACATATCGATTCTGAAACGCATAATATCGACTGTTTTAAGGTTGTCGAAAAAGGAGATATGGTTTATTTAAATACAGTTATCATTTATAACGAACAAATGAAATCACAAATAGACGAGAACGCTATATTCGTAGAACCAGAATTTTATGACAAAACTCAAAGAGTAGTATTTCTTGCGGAAGATTTTGAACATTATGCAAAATTTGTCAGTGTTAATAGTTTGGATATATGTCATATAGGTTTTGTCCATACTTTTGGTAATAGAAATAGCCCAAATCCTTTGCATAATTCAAAGGTACTGAAAATGGATGACCAAGAACATCATTATAAAATTGTTTATGAATATGTCGCTGGAGAGAATTCTTTAGTGAATAAAGTATATAAATTTGATAATATTACTGTTGAAAATGAATATGCGTTACCTCACACGACTGTCGCACGTGTTAAATTTGGTAGTATGTCTTCAACTATTATTACGCATGCATTACCTATTTCAAAGTTTAAGACAAAATTATTTGTAAAAGCATATCGAAGTTATTGGAGCCAGTATCATGAAAAAAATACCATATATCCGTTTCATTTTTTTGAAAGTATTATAAATTACCTTGGAGACAAGGTAACATATAATACAATGTTTAACACTTTAAAACAAGATAAGGCAATTGTAGATAATATTGATAAAACTAGTTATGAAGGAATGCATGGAAAATTTAGTATTGTTTATGATATGTTTTCAAATCATTACAAAAATAATTATAAGATGTTTTATGAAAGTCAACCTTTCAACCTTTGAGAAAGGTTGAAAAAAACTATTTGATTTAACTTTTCCTAAAATTTTATTTGGCTCAACCTTTCTCAAAGGTTGAAAGGTGGACGAGGAAAAAGAAGCTTATCAATAGTCGTTCTTACACAAAATAATCTGTGTAATATAATTCCTAATAAAAATAATACAAGTAATGTTTTTATAAATGAAATTTTTGAAAAATAAGAAATTAAAGCTGCTCCTAAAATAGTCATAACAACGTCTGCGACCGATACACCGAATAAATGGTAAGCATGAATTCCTTTACCCGGTTCACCTAAAGCATTTTTATATTTACACAAGTTCATATAAATATAAAAAATATTATTCTTTTTTGGCTCAACACCACTTTTCAAAAAAGTGGTACAAAACTTTGGCTCAACCTTTCTCAAAGGTTGAAAGATCAAATGTCAGTAATAAATCGCGGTGCAATGTTCATAGTGTTCAGTTCTTGGAACAGTAACTTACAAGCATAAGGTATTTCTAAATATGCAAAATCAGTTCTATTATCACAAACTCTACAATGATGAATACGCATTTCATCATTATAGGCTGCAATCAAACCACATTTTTTACAACTATGTACAGAATATTTGTCAGATGCATCATACATTCTACCGCGCGTAAAACGAGCTGCACCATGTGAAACCATGGCATCTTTTTCCATTTCACCGAATCTCAGACCACCATCTCTACTTCTACCTTCTGCAGGCTGTCTTGTTAAATTTACCATCGGACCAATTGAACGACTATGTGTCTTATCGTTTACCATGTGTTTCAATCGTTGATAAAATACAGGTCCCATAAATACGCTGCATTCTACTTGTTCACCGGTTAAACCATTGTGTAATAATTCATTTCCATGTGCTTCATATCCCAATTTAATCAACTCATCGCATATATCTGTCACATTGAATTGACCAAATGATGTACCATCTCCAAACAAACCTAGTTCTACTAACACCTTACCTAATACTGTTTCTTTTAGTTGTCCAATTGTCATACGAGATGGAATTGCATGTGGATTAATTATAATGTCAGGTTTCAATCCATTTTTAGTAAAAGGTATATCCGCTTCAGGAATGATATTACCGATTGTTCCTTTTTGTCCATGACGCGATGAGAATTTGTCACCTATTACAGGCTTACGAAGAGTTCTCAGTCGCACTTTTGCAAAGTTATAACCTTCGCCATTTCTATCAATATAATTTTTATCAATATATGTTTCTTCAATAGATCGATGAATACGACTTTGGTCTTCAAATTTAATTACTTTCGTATGGTCATTTCTATTTTCTTTAATAGGTACGACTTTGGCAATAATAATATCGCGATTTTCAACCAAAGTATTTTCAGGAATTACACCTTTGCTATTTACTTTATTGTAATTTGCAAATTTCATTCCTTTTGTTTTTGTTGGATCTGGTTTACATCTAATTTCTTCGTCACCATTTATTTTTTGTTTATCTTCATCTTTTTCTGTGTGGTAAATAGTTGTTGTAAACAACCCTCTATCTATAGAACCTTTATTGAATAATAATGAATCTTCTTGATTGTAACCTGTGTGTGTCATAATTGCAACAATTACATTTGTTCCGGAAGGGATTTTATTTAACTGAATTAAATTCATTACACGTGTATCAACTAAAGGTCTTGTTGGATAATTTAAAACGTAAGCAGTTTTATCCATGCGATTTTCGTAGTTTGTAACATAAACCCCCATTGCTTGTTTACCTTGTGCACACTGATAACAATTTCTTGGTGATTGATTATGCTCTGGAAATGGAATACATGATGCTAATACTCCAAAAATAGTACTGGGATGTATTTCACAATGAGTAAATTTATATATTTTATTTGATAGATTTATTAAATCTTTTGGAGTTGTAGCAATCATTGACCATGATTGCTCATCGGAATCGATATATTCTATTATTGAATTATTATCATCATCTCCTATTAATAAATTATCCCAACCTATTTCATTATTTTTTAATCTATTTACAGTTAATTTTGTTATTAAGATGTTATTATTTTTAACTCGTAATAATGGCCGCATTAAACGACCACCATCATTGCAAACTCGAATTTCTTTATTCCTATAATCAAATACAATCGATGTATAAATATTTATAATACCCTTGTATTTTTTCTCTTTTAAAGAAATATATAATTCTTCTGGTTCATTTGTAATACCAACCCATGCGCCGTTTATGAAAACCTTCACTTTTTTATAAAAATCTACTGATTTTAAACTAATATCGTGTAGATTAGTAATATGCGGCATGATATATTCGTACAATGAATTTGAATTTGAATAAATAGTTACATGTGTCATGTAACTTAGATTTTTAACAATACCAACGCTTTGACCTTCTGGTGTATTGTGAACAGCTAGACCATCTTTTAAAAGGAACCTTCCACGCTTATCGTGTAACTGCCATCCTACATATGGACCAATTCCTACTTCTACTAATTTAAATTTACTACACATAAACGATTTACTTCTTACAAGTAAAGTGTCATTTTCTATAGGCATTAATTTTTTCCGTGCAAGAAGAGTTGGTATTTCATAAATTTTGTGGCCTGTAATTGTTAATTCTTTATAAGTGCTGAATTTTTTATTTCCACTTTTTTCATCAGTCCATTGACTTTTTCCTTCTTTTATACCACATGAAAATCCAAGAGACATTGCCAAAGTATATGCATCTTCTATTATTCTATAATTTGCAGGACCTTGACAAATACGTATTTCATGTCCTCCAGCACGAACACTACCATCCGTATCTATTAATCCAGCTAAAACCTTTAGTCTTGTTTCTCTATCATTTGTAAGATATTCATTTGGAATATGTTTATTTTTTAAAAGATTGTATTTACGAAGATATTTTTTTAGAGGAGCTTCTTCAAGTCTATTGCATAACCCTTGGTTATGTGCTTCTTTATTTTTCTTAGAAGATACTGAGAAACTGTATCTTTTTCCTTTTATTATTTCAGCGCCTTGCTCTTGCGCCCATTTTTCCCAGTAAGCAAGTGTTTCAAAATCTGTTTTATAATTTAATGCAAAACCAGTTCCATCACTTAAACCATCTCCTAACCACATACCAAGTAGATATGGGTCCATTTCTACATCTTGTTTTGTCCAATTTATACCTTCTGTTTTAAACACAACTAATCTATCTTTTGTTCTTTTGTTTAAAGATAAATATTTTTCAATAGTTATATCTAATGTGTCATCATCAATAAAAGTATTTACAAAGTCTTCTGCGTGTTGTAGCGAGTTAAAATATTTTTCTTGGAATACTAAATTATCGCGATTTAAAAATTCTACAATATGTGTGTAATTTCTGTCAACTCTATTTGATGGTCTTATTGATTTATGACCTCGTATTTTGAGTGTAAGAATATGATTATCTGTTACACGGTGTTTCATAAAGTTTTTTTTATCTGGAATAATATCATACATATTTTTAAAACCTTCGCAAGTAGAGCGAACACCTGTCGGATTGCCTAATTCATCTATAAGTATATCATTAATTATTATATCGCCTGCGCGTTTGAATGTTCCATCCCACATTAAAATTAAGGTTTCTGGGTCGAAACACTCTGCTGGACATACCATACCCCATGCCGTATTATGTAATTTACGAGGCGGTATTAGTTTACCACTTTTATCAGTCGGCGTCGATATTCTTCGAGCATGACTTAAACTAGAAACATAGGTTAATCTGTTTAATACTTGGGCTACACCTACTTTGTTAGAATTAGTATTTTTAATACCGAAATCACCAGTAGCAAGAGCACGTTTCAAACCATTTTCAATAGTAGTCGATTTAATGATTTTGCATATATTGGTAAAGTTAATAATATTTTCATAATCATCTTTTGATTTCCATGAACCAGTATTAATTTCACGAATTACTTGTTTTTCCATATCTTTTACCAATTTATTGAAATAATTTCTAAACAAATTATTCAATAAAGTTCCAGTTAGATCAATTCGTTTATTAACAAACGAATCGCGATCATCTTGTTTTATCATTTCAAAATTAGCTTGCAATAATTTATTGGCCATGTAACCTAAGAAATATATTTTTTGTATACTATTATGACAATGTGGAAATAAATCATTATTCAAAATTTCCATAGTAAATTCTAATTTTTTTTTGGAACCAGTTTCCCTATCCATGTTAATCGGTGTATACATTGCAAAACCATTAATAAATTTTATACAATCCTCTTTATTAGTGTATTTATTTGCGTCAATAATAGATGCTTGTAATGCTGTTAACATTTTTTTATTTTCTTTATCATCTAAATTTAATAATATTTTTTCACAAATTTCTTTATCTGATAATACACCTAAAGCACGAAACACTATAAATAATGGAACTGGTTGTTTAATGCGAGGAATTTGAAGATAAATAGGATTTCCAAAACCATTATTTTTAGAACTAATCATCATATTGATTTGTTTTGGAGAAATACATTTATAATCAGGAACTGATTTGATTTCAGCAATCCACGTATATTTTGTATTATTTTTTGAAACATTGAAACAGTATACTTTATTCTCAGCAGCTCTTTCTTGTCCTAACACAGTTTTTTCAGACCCATTGATAATAAAATAACCACCAGCATCAAATTTACATTCACCTGTTTGTACACTATCAAAATGTTTGTATTGATTTAAAACACAAATATTTGACTTTAACATAATAGGTAATTTTCCAATATGAATTCCTGATAATGTTTTATAAAATGTTTGAATATTTTCTAATTCCTTTCCGGTTCGAACAACATATTTTACGTTTACATCTAAAGTCATTGATGAAGCATAGGTAAAATTTCTTAGCCTAGCTTCTTGTGGAAACATTAGTTTAATCGCACCATTGTTTTCATGAATTTGCGGTCTGTAAATTTGGAAATTTTCAAATGTTACATAAATTTCTAATGAATATTTTTTATTTGTTTGATCATAATCTTGTTCTGATACAATGTGTACTGGATTAAACATTTCAATCGTTTTTGAAATTTGATATCCAACAAAATTATTATACGACTCTAATTGATGTCTCACTAACCTATCCAAATGTTGACCATTAAAATATGACTCAATAATATGCCAAGGAGTTTCTATATATTGATCATTTTTAATGTCGAAAATATCGTTTTCAATGTTACTTTTGTTACTATTATTATTCATTTTGATATAATCAGCAGGAGTATTTGACATCATTTTAGGTATATTAATTATTTCAATTTATTTTTATATTGTTTATTAAGTAAATGATTTTATGAAATAAGAAAAAAATATAAAATCATTTAAACATTATAATTTATTAAAACTAGCATAAAATGTGTAGTATAAAAAATAAGGTTCAAAATAGTTATGACCACGATAGTAGAAAGTATTTTACTCCCAATAAAATTGTAAGTTTTAATAAATTATTAAAATCAATGATTAAATCCCAAAAAAAACACAATGTATCATCTAGTCCTTTATTGAGTAAGATACCTACATTAAAAAGAACCAAAACATATCGATGCATTGATAGCAGTTGTAATAATGTTGTAAATCATAATTACTTTGAACCGATTTCTATAAAGGAGCCAATACAAGAAAATAAAGTAATAAATATTAATATCAACGTTGAAATTAATACTATTTCAGATTTAATAAAATTAACTGAAATCTATAGATTAGATGAATACATTCATTATAATATTGACATGAAGTCATTGCACGCTATTAAAGATGACTTAATTGTATTGAATAATATGATAGGTATGAAAGAATTTAAAAAAAATATTGTATATCAAATTCTTTACTTTATACAAGAATTAAATAAAAATTCGAACGAATATATGCATACTGTTATTTATGGAAACTCAGGAACTGGTAAAACTGAAGTTGCTAAAATAATTGGTAGGATATTTTCTAAAATTGGGTTATTAAACAAAGGAACATTTAAAAAAGTTACTAGGAGTGACTTAATTGCTGGTTACGTAGGTCAAACCGCAATAAAAACAAAAGAAGTCGTAAAAGAAGCATTAGGCGGAGTTCTTTTTATTGACGAAGCATATTCATTGGGAAACAATGAAAAAAAAGATACATTTTCAAAAGAATGTATTGATACTCTTTGTGAAGCATTAAGTGATTATAAAGAAAATTTAATGGTTATTATAGCTGGATATGAAAATGAGTTGAATGAATGTTTTTTTAATTATAATCAAGGCTTGTTTTCAAGGTTTGCATGGCGATTTAAAATGGATGATTATTCAGGAGAAGAATTGTACCAAATATTTTTAAAAAAAGTAAAAGATATTAATTGGGAAACTACAGAGGAAATTGCACCAACTTGGTTTGATAAAAACATTGAACATTTTAAATTTTATGGTAGAGATATTGAAAATCTTTTAGCAAAAATAAAAATAGTGCATAGCAAACGAGTTTTTTGTAAAAATGAATCAGAAAAAAGAAAAATTAAACTTGAGGATTTAGAAAATGGTTTTACCATGTATTTAAACAATAATGATACAAAAAATAACAGAGAAACAAACTATGTAAAAAAACAACTACAATATTCTATGTATAATTGATTGTATTTTATACTAGTTTAATACAAATTATTTTTATTATAACATTTTTATAATAAAAATGTCATTTAAAAAAATAGATATCAATCCTGCGCTGTTTTCAATGACTGGGTCATCAAAAACAAAAAAAAATAAAGTGAAACCAAACAAACCTATTGCGCCACTAATTTCTCCAAATGTATTAAAAAATAAATTACTTAAAAGAATTAAAGAACACAAGAACAGCGAACATAGTTTATCCAAAAGTAATGACATTGCGTTGAATTCACAAGTTTCAAAACCAAATGGAACTGATAACAATAATACAAATACTAATAATGATATTGCAAAATATACGGATGAGTTTAATGATTCAATAAGTTACTTACAACAGTTATCCAAAGAAAAAAAAATAAATGATGAAAAAACAATTTATGAAAAACAAAAAGAGAGAAGAATTACAGAGTTACACAACACGACTTTGAAAAATAATTATTATAATGATAATTATACATCAAAAAATACTGTTCCATTTGTGTATAATGAATTACCAGATGATTTAAAGGAACCTTTACTTAAAATGAACCCTGAACATTTAAGTATTTCTAAGGAACCCCCTATGAATATAAAATATAAAGTTGATAATATTCTACCATATGGTGTATTAAAAGGCGGATTTAAACCAACTATGCGCGAATGGAATAAAACACAAAGAAATAAAAACATACTAGACTTAACTGTTAATTCAAACACAAATGTTTTAAATGATAGAGAACAAAAGTTAAATGCTTTAAAAAATAAAGTTAAAGAAAAACGCGAACAAAAAGATAATTTGTTAAAAAAAACTGATCAGGTGATACATAATACTCCGTTTGAAACATCTGTAATGTCAAGTCCGGTTCCACAAGTAGATGTTCATATTCAAGAAGAAAATAAAATTTTTGATAATAATAATACTAATAATACTAATAATGCTGATATTATAAAACAAATATGCAAAAAAACAATACGTAAAAAATATACTCTAGGAAAATCTAAAATAAAGAGAACTGTTGCTGTTTTGTTGAAAGATAGAAATACTAGAAAAAAGGTTATTTTAGCACAAAAAGATTTAAAAGAAAAATCAATTAATGATATAAAAAAATATTTACGTGATCATAATTTAATTAAAGTTGGTAGTAATGCACCGAACGATATTTTACGTAAGTTATATGAGTCAGCTATTTTAACAGGAGAATTGACTAATAATAACAAAGACATTATGATACACAACTTTACAAAAGATAATGATTTAGAAATTTAAATATAACTTAATTTCATATTTTTCTTTTCATATAGTATTATAATATGGAAACTACAAGAAATAAATTAACACATGAAGAAGAAATTTTTTTTAATAAATTAAGTAATTATTTGGAAACTAAATTATATTTTTTTGGTAGTATACAACGAGGAGATTATTTACCCAACTCAAGTGATATTGATGTTGATATTTTTACAGATAATGAAAATAGTACAATTACAAAAATGATGAACTTTTTAGATGTTGAAAGAAACAAATTCAAAAAATGTGTATGGAAACTAAATAATTTTAATAATGAACTTGCATATGGATACAAAATTATGTATAAAAGCAAAGAGAATAAGTTTTCGGTAGAATTTTCAATTTATAATGAAAAATATAAACATAAAATTCTTTATGAGCATAATGATAAAAGAGATATCCCTATTTATGCAACTGTTTTATTAGTTATTTTAAAATTCTTATATTATACATTACATATTATACCTTCTAATTGGTATACTAAATCCAAAAAGTTTGTTTTAAGTACGTTATTATTTAAAAAAGATGATCATTTTGTAGTTATTGATAATATATAAATAAATACTTTATTGTATTATATTAAAGTTATAATATAATATAATTTAAATCTGTTATGGCACTTGTTAAAGAATATTTTAATTTATGTAATAAATATCAAAATGAATATGGAAATAAAACAATATTGTTAATGCAAGTCGGTAGTTTTTATGAATGCTACGGTATAAAAAATAAAACACACAATACAAAAGAAACCTGTCATGATAATGACTTTGAAGGGGAAGTTAATTTAAAAGCCAGTAAAATAATGGATTTTTCGCGCATTTGCGAATTAAATGTTGTTAATAAAAATACGTGTGTTGGTGAAGAAAATGTTGTCATGGCTGGTTTTAAAGTGGAATTTATTGAAAAATATTTGCGTAAAATTCAAGAAGCAGGGTATACTTGCGTTGTTTATAAACAAGATGAATCAGTAAAAAATACTACGCGTTCCCTTGAAGGTATTTATTCACCTGGTACTTATTTTTCAAATGACACCACAAACTTAACCAATAATTTAACATGTATATGGATTGAATTAATAAATAATAAATTTTCTAATGGCAAATATGTGATGGTTGGAATGTCAAATGTTGATATATTTACTGGTAAAACTCATATATTTGAGTATAAAGAAATCTACATTCGTAATCCAACAACATTTGACGAATTAGAACGATTTATTTCTATATACAATCCTTCCGAGGTAATTTTTATTTCAAATTTGAGTGACGATGAAAACAAAGATATTATTAATTATGTGAATATTAAAACAAATTCAATTCATTTAGTTAATACTACCACACATGATAATCATGATAATAATGAAACACTAATGACTAAACGAGCAAAAAATTGTGAAAAACAAACATACCAGAGAGAAATATTAGAAAAGTTTTTTAAAATAAATGATTTCGAATTGTTTTTTGAAAATTTTTACAATAATCCGATTGCTACACAGTCCTTTTGTTACTTATTAGATTTTGTTTTTCAGCATAATCCATATTTGCTTCATAAAATAGCGGAACCTTTTTTTGATAATTTCAGTGATCGACTTATTTTGGCAAATCATTCATTGAAACAGTTAAATATAATAGATGATAATACTTATAATGGTAAATATTCATCTGTTTTGAAAATGTTGAATGGTTGTTTGACGCCTATGGGAAAAAGAAAATTCAATCATAATTTTTTAAATCCAACTACCAACATTTCTTTTTTACAAAAAGAATATGACATAATCGAGTACATGCTTAAAAAAGAGAATTATGAAAAATACATTGTGTTTTTAAAACAAAAATTAATGGAAATTAAAGATTTTTCTAAATGGGAACGTCAAATTTTTATAAAAAAAATTACACCAAAAACATTTTATATTTTGCATAAAAATATTAAAAATGTATTGGACATTTTTGATTTTATTAAAAATGATGTTACTATATTCAAGTATTTACACGGACATAACAGTGCTATACATGAAGTAGAAAGTTATTGTTTGCAAATCTCAAAATATATTGAAACTAATTTACTTTTAAACTATGCAAAAGATTGTGATCAATATGATAACTTTTATATTAATTTTTTTAATCAAGGAGTTGATAAAAATTTAGATGAAAAAACAGAATTTATTAATCGTTCTGAAGAACAACTAGAAAGTATTCGCAGTTACTTGAACGATTTAATTCAAAGTAAAGAAAAATGTGCCAGTAAAACGAGCAAAAAATCTGCAAGTGATTACGTAAAAATTCATGAAACGGAAAAAAATTCATATAGTTTGATAACAACTAACCGACGATGTAAATTATTAGAGGATTGTTTACCAGAAAATGAGAAAAGTATTACATTGACATCTAATTTTACTTTACATATCAAGAAAAAAGGGTTTGATTATATTAAACAAAGTGCATCCAATTGTTTCATAAACAATAATCAAATCAACGAACTATGTAAAAAAATATCTCTTGCAAAATCATCGATAAAACAATTTGTTTCTCTCGCCTTTAGTAAATTTGTAGAAGATTTTGGTGAACACTTTCAAAAACAAATAGAATTAGTCATTGAATTTATTACAGTTGTTGATATATTATATGCAAAAACTAGTGTAAGTAAAATGTACAATTATTGTAAACCAACTATTGTTGCAAGTAGTAAAGACGCAAAGTCTTTTGTAGATGCTAAAAATATTCGACATTGTTTAATCGAACATCTTCAAAATAATGAGTTGTATGTGACAAATGATATTATTTTGGGTGACGGCAAGGTAGATGGTGTTTTACTATATGGTACCAACGCTGTTGGTAAAACTTCTTTAATTCGAGCTCTAGGTATAGCAGTTATTATGGCACAATCTGGAATGTTTGTACCTTGTAGTGAGTTTAATTATATTCCGTATAAATACATTTTCACGCGTATTTTAGGCAATGATAATATTTTCAAAGGTCTCTCTACTTTTGCTGTAGAGATGTCTGAATTACGTACAATTTTACGATGTGCAAATGAAAATAGTTTGATATTGGGAGATGAATTGTGTTCTGGCACAGAAATTACTTCCGCAATAAGTATTTTTGTAGCAGGAATTCAAAAATTGCACAGTTTGAAGAGTAGTTATATTTTTGCTACGCATTTGCATGAAATTGTCGATTATGAAGAAATCACAAGTATTGATACGCTGAGATTGAAACATTTGGAAGTAATCTATGATAAAGAAAAAGATTGTCTAGTTTATGATCGCAAGTTAAAAGATGGTCCTGGAAATTGTATGTATGGTCTAGAAGTATGCAAGTCATTGAGTTTACCATGTGACTTTATGGATAATGCGTATAGTATTCGTATGAAATATAATAAAGAAAGTGGTAGTATACTTTCTCTTAAAGGTTCGCATTTTAATTCAAAAAAATTGATGGGGATGTGCGAACAATGCGGAAAAAACGCAGGTTCTGAGGTACATCATTTACAACATCAATCCGACGCCGACGAAAACGGTTTTATAAATATGAACGGATATAAAATTCACAAGAATAATGCAGCAAATTTAATAACATTGTGTGAAACATGTCACCATGATTTTCATAGCAACCAAAGTAGTAGTCAAAACAGATTAACAGCTGTGAAAATAAAAAAACAACATAAAAAAGTGAAGACTACTATAGGAATTCAAATACAAGAAATTTAATTTAGAAACAATAATAT
>Ga0114959_10000591_pt1 | contig 34350 bp, 30 predicted proteins | sample C_130625_EF_Meta_FD_87317 | JGI IMG/M metagenome (GOLD analysis project Ga0114959, IMG submission 87317) | Freshwater microbial communities from Lake Croche, Canada to study carbon cycling - C_130625_EF_MetaG | ecosystem: Environmental > Aquatic > Freshwater > Lake | place: Lake Croche, Canada... | reverse complement strand
TGCTGAGTGGACTGGCGGCCGGCGAGACCATCGCCGCCTGTGCGATGGAGTCTGAGCTGACCGCCGCCCGGCACGGCGACACCCTCACCATCAGCGGCGAAGCACGCTCGGTTCCGGGTGCCGCGCAGGCCGACATCCTGGTGCTACCGGTCGCCATCGACAGCGGCATCGAGTGGGCGGTGATCGACGCCGCTGCTGTGCAGATCCACGTGCTGCGTTCGGTAGACCCACTGCACCCGGTCGCCCACGTGCGGGCCAATGGCATTGAAATCGGGACAGACGCACTGTTGTCGAATCTGTCACCGGCCGCCGGACGGGCGATCATCACCACGCTCCTTTCTGCAGAGGCTGTCGGCATCGCCCGGTGGGCCACCGACACCGCCTCGGAGTACGCCAAGATCCGTGAACAGTTCGGCCGACCGATCGGCCAATTCCAGGCGATCAAGCACAAGTGCGCCGGAATGATCGCCACCACCGAACGCGCCACGTCAGCAGTCTGGGATGCCGCCCGTGCTCTCGACGAGGCGGCTGCAAAAGCATGGGACAACGAAGTAACCGCCTACGAGTTCGCTGCCGCCGTGGCCGCGACGCTGGCACCGGTCGCTGCGCAGCACTGCGCGCAGGACTGCATCCAGGTGCACGGTGGTATCGGTTTCACCTGGGAGCACGACACCAACGTGTACTACCGGCGAACGCTGGCTCTGGTCGCGGCATTCGGACGGTCGACTGCGCACGCGCAGCGGGTGTTCGACACCGCGACGAGCACCGGGATGCGCGAGATCAAGATCGATCTTGACTCCACAACCGAAAAGCTCCGCGGAGAGATCCGTGCCGAAGTCGATGCGCTCAAAGCCATTCCGCGCGAACAGCGGGCAGTCGCGATCGCCGAGGGTGGTTGGGTGCAGACGCACCTGCCCAAGCCGTGGGGCCGTGAAGCTGAACCGATCGAGCAGATCATCATTGCGCAGGAGTTCGCTGCCGGCCGGGTCAAACGACCCAATATGGGCATCGCCGCCTGGCTGATTCCGTCGATCGTCACCTACGGCACCGAGGAGCAGAAGCAGCGCTTCCTGCCACCGACGTTCCGCGGCGAAATGATCTGGTGCCAGCTGTTCTCCGAGCCAGGCGCGGGATCGGATCTGGCGAGCCTGTCTACCAAAGCCACCAAGGTCGACGGTGGCTGGCGAATCACCGGGCAAAAGATCTGGACCACCGCGGCGCAGTTCTCCCAGTGGGGTGCATTGCTGGCAAGGACGGACCCGAGCGCTCCTAAGCACAATGGAATCTCCTACTTCCTGCTCGATATGAAGAGTGCGGGCGTGGAGATCAAGCCGCTGCGCGAACTGACGGGTAACGCCTTGTTCAACACCGTGTTCATCGACGATGTTTTCGTTCCGGACGAGATGGTGCTTGGCGAGGTCGACCGCGGGTGGGAGGTCAGTCGCAATACCCTTACCGCCGAACGTGTTTCGATCGGAAGCGATGAGCCGGGATTCCTCCCGAACCTGAATCGTTTCGTCGAGTTCGTCAGCGAAGGGACCTTCGACCAGGTTGGCCACCACCGGGCCGGAGAGCTGATCGCCGAGGGGCACGCCGCCAAGCTGCTGAACATGCGCTCGACGCTGCTGACCCTGGCCGGCGGCGACGCGATGCCGTCGGCGGCGATCTCCAAACTGCTGTCGATGCGGACCGGGCAGGGATACGCCGAGTTCGCGGTGGCCTCGTTCGGCACCGACGGCGCGATCTGGGAGCAGGATTCGCTGCAGGGCAAGTGGGCGGAGTACCTCCTCGCCAGCCGGGCGACCACGATCTACGGCGGCACCTCCGAGGTGCAGTTGAACATCATCGCCGAGCGTCTGCTGGGACTGCCCCGCGACCCGTAAAGGTCTGGCTCCAAAGCCATCCCCTGGTGCCCTCCCTCCTGCGTGAGCAGACGCAAAGTCGCACGGATTCGCCCCGAATTGTGCGACTTTGCGTCTGCTCGCGAGGGGAGAGTTAGTGGATTTCGATCTGGCGCAGTTCGCGTTTGAGAATCTTGCCGGTGGGGTTGCGCGGCAGTTCGGTCAGGAAGACGACCTCGCGCGGAACCTTGTATCGGGCTAGATGGTCACGGACGTATTCCTTGATCGCGTCCTCGGTGAGGGTGGCGTCGTCGCGCAGGACGACGAACGCCCGCAGGCGCGCGCCGAAGTCTTTGTCATCGACGCCGATCGCGGTGGCCTCGACAACGTCGGGATGTCCACTGATGAGATCCTCGACTTCGGCAGGAAACACGTTCTCCCCACCCGAGACGATCATCTCGTCGTCACGACCACTGACATAGAGCAGACCATCCGCGTCAAAATAGCCAACGTCGCCGGACGACAGCAGACCGTCGATGATCTCTTTGTTGCCGCCGCCGGTGTAGCCCTCGAACGGCATCGGGCTGCCGACGAAGATCCGCCCGACCTGACCCTGCGGCAGTTCCCTACCGTGGTCATCGAAGATCTTGACCTTGGCACCCGTGACCACCGGACCGACCGTGGCGGGATTTTTCTTCAGGTCCTGCGGCCGGGCGATGGTGGCGAACGCAACTTCGGTTGAGCCATAGAGGTTGTAGACCACCGGTCCAAGATCCTTCATCGCCCGGGTTGCCAACTCAGCCCCGAGCTGCGATCCGGAGACGAAGACGATCCGCAACGACGACAGGTCCGGTTTCGGATCCATCTTTTCCAGAGCATCGAGCATCCGCGACAGCATCACCGGAACCACCACGACGGCGGTGGCCTTGCGGATGGAGATGTCCTCGAGCACGGTGTCCGCTTTGAACCTACGGTGCAGCACCAGCGTCGAGCCCAGTGTCGCGGCAATCGCAGCGTGCAGATAGCCGATGGCGTGGAACATCGGTGAGGGCAGTGCTGTGATCTCGCCGGCCTTGAACGGGACGCTGGACAGGACGCCGCCCACCGGTGCCAGCGTCGGCGGCGAATGCCGGGTGGCACCCTTGGGTGTTCCGGTTGTGCCACTGGTGAGGATGATGATCGCTGAACGTTTGGTGGCCTTGGGGGCGGGCGCGGTACTGCTGCGCGTGATCAGTTCGGCGAGGGTCTCGTCAGTGCTGCCCGACGGTGCGTCGGTCTCGGGGTTGGACCCGAGTGCGCGCAACTTGCCGAGTGTGGGCTCGGCAAGTGAGACGGCCTGGGTGTACTCGTCGTCGTAGATGATCAGACGAGCGCCCTCACGTTCGGAGACGTCGCGGATCTGCGGTCCGGAGAACTCGGTGTTGAGCATGATCGTGCGCGCACCCACCCGGGCGCACGCGTAGTTGGCGATCGAGAACCAGCGATGGTTGCGGGCCAGCACACCCACCCCGTCGCCGCCACGCACGCCCATGGCGAGTAGTCCGTTCGCCACCGCGTTGACGGCGTCGTTGAGTTCGGAGTTGGTGATCGACCCTTCGTCGTCGATGATTGCCAACCGGTTCGGCGCGCGACGGGCGTTGAGCGCCGGAATCATCCCGACCTCTCCCCAGCGCCGCACATCGGCGATCATGGCGGCCAGGTTCTGCGGTGCCTCGATCCCGAAGGCGCCGGAGCCGATCATCTTCTGTAGGTAATGCAATTCTGCAGACCCTCGTTCGGCGTACTGACGAGCCTTGTTCAGTGCACTGGAGGCGAGGTCGCCGATGATGGGCATCCGCCAAGCGTAGGTGAGGTCCATCCGCGGGACGGGCGTATCGCGTTGCCCCTATTCTGTTGCGGTGGCAACCACCAGTCGCACCCGAACCATGGCTGCCATGCCGCAGACGGTGTGGGAGGTGCTCGCCGATTTCGGCTCTCTGAGTGCGTGGGCGCGCAACGTCGACCACTCCTGCCTGCTGCAGCACGGCGCTGACGGGGTCGCCGTCGGTACCACCCGCCGGGTCCAGATCGGACGCAACACCCTGGTTGAACGGGTCACCGACTGCACACCCACAACCGCCCTGGGTTATGACATCGAGGGCCTGACGCGCCGGTTGCACCGGGTGGCAAACCGGTGGACGCTGGAACCTGCGGGATCGGGCTTCACCGCCGTCACCGTCACCACCACGGTGGAGATCGGCAGCAACCCGGTGGCGCAGATCGCCGAGCGCGCAGTGTGCCGACTGATGACAAAACAGTCCGATGTGATGTTGGCCGGGTTGTCGCAACGAGTGGAGGACAAGAGATGACCGAACGCCCCGATGTCATCATCGTGATGACCGACGAGGAACGCGCGATCCCGCCGTATGAGACCGACGATGTGCGCACCTGGCGTCAGCGGACGCTGGTCGGCCAGCGCTGGTTCGACGAGCACGGCGTCAGCTTCACGCGGCACTACACCGGGTCGTTGGCCTGCGTGCCCAGCCGGCCGACGATCTTCACCGGCCAGTATCCCGACCTGCACGGTGTGACCCAGACCGACGGCATCGGCAAGGTGTTCGACGACTCCCGGATGCGCTGGCTGCGTCGGGGCGAGGTGCCGACACTGGGCAACTGGTTCCGGGCGGCCGGTTACGACACCCACTATGACGGTAAGTGGCATATCTCGCACGCCGATCTGCACGACCCCGCCACCGGTGGCTCCCTGGCGACCAATGACGACGACGGCGCAGTGGATTCCGTTGCGGTGCAACGGTATCTGGACGCCGACCCGCTGGCGGACTTCGGCTTCTCCGGATGGGTGGGCCCCGAACCGCACGGCGCTCTGCTGGCCAACGCCGGAGTGCGCCGCGACCCGCTGATCGCAGACCGCGTGGTTGCCTGGCTGGAGGATCGTTACGCTCGCCGCCGTGCCGGTGACGCGCAGGCACTGCGGCCCTTCCTGTTGGTGGCCAGTTTCGTCAACCCACATGACATAGTGCTGTTCCCAACGTGGCTGGTGCGCAGCCCGTTGAAGTCCTCGCACCTGGACCCGCCGCCGGTTGCGCCGGCACCCACCGCCGATGAGGATCTGCGCACCAAGCCGGCCGCGCAGATCGCGTTCCGGGAGGCCTACTACTCCGGCTACGGCCCGGCCGGCCCGGTCGAGCAGATCTACAAGCGCAACGGCCAGCGCTACCGCGACCTCTACTACCGGCTGCACGCCGAGGTGGACTCACCCATCGACCGGGTCCGGCGTGCGGTCACCAGCAGTTCCGATGACGCCGTGCTGGTACGCACCTCCGATCACGGTGATCTGCTGGGTGCGCACGGCGGCCTGCACCAGAAGTGGTTCAACCTCTATGACGAGGCCACCCGGGTGCCCCTGGTGATCGCCCGGATCGGCACCGGTGCCACCACGCCGCGGGTCGTGACCGCGCCCACCTCCCATGTCGATCTGGTTCCGACCCTGCTCAGCGCGGCCGGCGTCGACGTCGAAGGGGTCGCGGCGATGCTGCGCGAGGAGTTCTCCGAGGTGCACCCACTGCCGGGACACGACTTGATGCCGGTGGTCGACGGTGGTCCCGCCGACGAGGACCGCGCGGTGTACCTGATGACACGCGACAACATGCTTGAAGGTGACAGCGGCGCCTCCGGGATCGCCCGGCGGATGAAGGTGACCACCAATCCCCCTGCGGCGCTTCGGATCCGGATCCCCGCACACACCGCCGCCAACTTCGAGGGCCTGGTGGTCCAGGTCGACAACGCAACCGCGCCGGGCGGCGCCGGGCATCTGTGGAAGCTGGTCCGCAGCTTCGATGACCCGTCGACCTGGACCGAACCCGGCGTCCGGCAATACGCCGCCAACGGCCCCGGCGGGGACGTCTACCGGACCAGCCCGCTCGATGACCAGTGGGAGCTTTACGACCTGACTGCCGATCCGACCGAGGCGGTCAACCGGTGGACCGACGAGGATCTGCACGAGCTTCGGAGCCATTTGCGGACGCAACTGAAGGCCGCGCGCGCCAGTTCGGTCCCGGAACGCAACAATCCCTGGCCGTACGCCTCCCGGCGGTAGTAGATCCGTCCGGCCGACGCCTTGACTGACCACTCCGTCGCATGTGACGATTTCGTCAGATTCTTGAGGGAGGGTTGCCCATGGCTCATCTGGTCGGCGCACACAACGAACTGCATAGCGAGCATGGTGCGCTCAAAGGCGAGCATTCCGGCCGGTCGACCAACCCGATAATCAAGGTCGAAGATCTCGCGTGGCTGGAGTTCGAGAAGCCCGACCTGGTGCGGGCCGAAGCTTTCGCGCGGGCGTTCGGATTCCAGACCGCGCAGCACAGCCCGGACGAGTTGCACCTGCGCGGCACCGACCCGGGCGCACCCGCGGTGATCCTGCGCCGCGGACCGCGCACACGGTTCTGCGGTATCGCCTTCAAGGCCGTCGACGAAATCGACGTGCTGCGACTGGCCGACAAGACCGGCACCACCGCGGTGCCGCTTCCGGAAGCCCTCGGCGGGATGGCGGTGCAACTGACCGATCCCTCCGGCGTCTCGGTGCGGGTGGTGGCCGGCCTGCACCAACTGCCCGGACACCCCGACCAGCAACCCCAGGTCGTCAACGTCGGCCACGACCTCAGCCGGATCAATGCCACCCAGCGACCGGTGCGGGCCCCGGCCCGAGTGCAGCGACTCGGTCACCTGGTGCTGCAATCCAACAGGTACCTGCGGTCGCTCAACTGGTATCTGGATCACCTCGGGCTGATCGTCAGCGACTTCCTATACTTCGCCGGCCAACGTCAGCGCGGCCCGACAATGAGTTTCATCCGTTGCGACCGCGGTTCGGTGCCCGCCGATCATCACACGCTGGCCATCGCACTGGGCCCGGTGAATCGCTATGTGCATTCGGCCTACCAGGTCTGCGACCTCGACGCGCTTGCCGCTGGCGGCGAATTCCTCACCGAGCAGGGCTATTTCAGATCCTGGGGCATAGGCCGACACATCCAGGGCAGTCAACTATTCGACTACTGGCGCGACCCAGACGGCTTCATGGTGGAGCACTTCACCGACGGCGACATGTTCGACAACACCGTCGAGCCGGGATGGGCGCCCTTCACCGCATCAGGCCTTGCCCAGTGGGGGCCGCCAGTCAGTAAGGACTTCCTTGGAACTAATCCGAAAAGCGCTCGGCACGAAGCAGTTTCGATGCTGGCAGCGCTGCGCCAGGACAACGAGTTCGATATCCGCCGGCTCATTGGACTACTGAAGGCTGCCGGATCATGACCGTGTCAGTGCTGCGCACCGCAGACGGATGGTGGGTCGACACACCCACCGGTGCCGCGAAGATCGCCACAGCGGCGGCGACCACGAAAGAACTACTGAGTGACCGAGCCGCCATCAGGGAGGCGGCTGGATCCGGTACCGTCGCGCGCGGCGATCTGGCACTGTTGTCACCGGTGACCGCTCCGTGCCGGGTGGTGGCGCAGATGACGAACTTCACGTCCCATGTCAAGGACGCCGGGATGGATCCGGCGTCCGTTCCCCTGACCTTCTTCCGCAAGTCCTCGGCATCGATCAACGGTCCGTTCGACGACGTCGTCAAACCCACGCACGTCCGGTTCCTGGACTACGAGGTGGAGATCGGGTTGGTGATCGGCCGTGAGATTCCGGTGGGCACCCGCATCTCGGGTGCGAACCTCGCCGACTACATCGCCGGGTTGGTGATCACCAATGACATTTCGGCAAGGGACATACAACTACCGCAGACCCAGTTCTACGAAGCGAAGTCTTATCCCACGTTCACCCCGATCGGTCCGGCGCTGGTGCTGATGGACGCCGACGAACTGAATCGCTTCGGGGACTTGAGACTTCGTCTGAGCGTCAACGGCCAGGAGCGGCAGAACGCACTCGTCGAGGGTGACATGCTCTACCGCCCACTGGAAGCGCTGCAGTCGCTGTCCCGGTTCCAGGACCTCAGCGCCGGCGACGTGATCCTGACCGGTACACCGGTCGGCACCGCCCTGAGCGCGCCGCCGAAGGCGATCCAGATGATCAGTGCGCTGCTGCCGCCGGCGGTCAAGTGGAAGGCGTTCTTCAAGAGTCAGGCCTCCAACCCGAAGTATCTGAGTAACGGTGACGTCATCGACGCCTCAGTGCGCACGGACGACGGTGCGATCGACCTCGGTGCCCAGCGGATGAGGGTGGTCTACGCCTGAGGGGTGATGTCGGGAAGTGCCCGCGCGCAGACTTCACGGGCGTCGCGGGCATCCATGCCCAACAGCCGAAGTAGATCCTCGGTCAGCGCATCGGTGGTGTGCGCATCGTCGCGGTCCGGGTCCTGCAACAGACTGGCCAGCCCGAGCAGGATCCCGGCGGATACCGCCAACGCCCGCTCGGGATCGTCGACCCGGAAGCGGCCCGCATCGACGGCGGCCCTGATGTCGCGCAGCGCCCTGGGCGCCAGCCCCCGGTCTGAGGTCATCAGGGTGGTCCAGTTCGCGAGCAGGATCCGGCTCTCCTGCGGGTGGCTGCGAAAGAACCGCCCGGTCAGCCGGAAGCTTGCGGCGAAGGTCTCGGCCGGATCGTCGGTGTTTAAGCCGATCAGGTCGAGAACGGCCCCGTGCGCATCGAGGACGTCGACGACAGCCGCCTCGAAGAGTTGCTCTTTGCTATCGAAGTGGTTGTAGAACGAACCCATTCCCACGTCGGCCGCCTGGGTGATCTCCAGAACCGGAACATTGAGCCGGCCCGCCGCGACGAACGCCTGTGCCGACTTGATCAACGCCGCGCGGGTGCGCTGCTTGCGTCGCACCAGCCGGTTGGCGGTATCGGGTTGATCGCTCACGGGTGTGGTCTCCAGATCGCCTTCAGACCCGGTGATCTTAACAGTCATCACTACTGACGATTTCATCAAAATTGCTTGACCGGCCATCGGTCAGCATGTGACGATTTCGTCAACCCAATCAAGGAGGCCCGATGGGCGTGCACCCCGGCCACCAGGTGGTGATCGTCGGCGCCGGGCCCACCGGCGTTACCGCGGCGACCCTGCTGGCCCGATACGGCGTGGAAAGCCTGGTGCTGGACCGGTGGTCGACGGTGTACCCGCAACCACGTGCGGTTCACCTCGACGACGAGGTCTACCGAATCGTGGATCGACTAGGGATCGCCGAGGAATTCGCCGAGATCTCCAGGCCGGCACTCGGCCTACGACTGCTCGATCCGAAATTGAATGTGCTGGCCGAGTTCCGCCGCGACCCGGCACACACACCGCACGGCTACCCGCAGGCCAACATGTTCGACCAACCGGAATTCGAGGCGCTGCTTCGGGCAAACCTCGCGAATTACTCGCAGGTGACACTGCGCGGCAATGCCGAGGTCACCGATATCGCCCAAATCGGTTCCGGCCGAAGCAAAGTCACCTTCACCGACCGCGGCGACGGCCGGGAGCACAGTGTCGAGGCCGATTACCTGCTGGGGTGCGACGGCGCCAACAGTATGGTCCGGTCCCGGATCGGTGCAACGATGCGCGATCTGCGGTTCGATCAACGCTGGTTGGTCATTGACGTCGCGACGACGACCGATCTGGGCCAATGGGAGGGCGTCCATCAGGTCTGTAACCCGAACCGAGCGGGCACCTTCATGCAGATCGGCGATACCCGTTACCGGTGGGAGTTCCGACTGCTGCCCGGGGAGACCGCCGCCGACTTCGCCACGCTGAGTGCGCTGCGCCCGTTGATCGCACCGTGGACCGGCCGGGTCGGCGACGATCACCTCGAACTCATCCGGGTCGCGGAGTACACCTTCCGCGCCCGGATCGCCGAAACCTGGCGGCGCGACAATACATTTCTGCTCGGTGATGCGGCCCACCTCACGCCGCCGTTCATCGGCCAGGGCATGGGGGCGGGTCTGCGCGATGCGATGAACCTGTCCTGGAAGTTGGCCGGGGTACTCGACGGTAGCCTGCCACCGGCCGCGCTGGACACCTACGAGCAGGAGCGAAAGCCGCACGCCCGCAGGATGATCGGGCTGGCGTTGACAGTGGGGCATGCCATGACAGCCGGCGGGCGGGTCGGCGATCTGCTGCGCCGCGCGGTGGTGCCAAGAATGCACCTCCTGCCCGGCATGCGGGCCAAAGTCATGGACTCGACGACACCTCCGCTGAGTAGCTCCCGGCTGGTGCACAAGGGCGGGAGCCGGCTCGCCGGCACGCTGTGTCCCAACGCGGCGACTGCCGACGGCCGGCGCATCGACGCCGTCCTGGGAGACGACTTCGGTCTCGTCGCCGCGCGCGAACCCCAGCTGGCCGACCGCCTGCTCGCCGAGCGGCTCGGCGCCCGGGTGTGTGTCGCCGAACCCGGAGGTGAACTCGCGGAGTGGCTGCACCGCGGACGGGTCGAGGCCGCGATCATCAGGCCGGACCGCGCCGTGCTGCGGGCCGGCGCGGATGTCTCCGCGCTGTGTCAGGCACTCGGTAGTCCAGCGCGCTGAACTGTGGATACCATCGGTAGATCAACCGCAGTCAACCCTGACATCGAGGACAGCTATGAGTCTGTACGCAGTGGTCAACCCGGCAACCGGCGACGTGGTGCAGGAGTACCCGACGGCCACCGATCAGCAGGTCGAGGCCGCGCTGGCCTCAGCGCAGCAGGCCTACCGGGACTGGTCGAAGAACTCCACGGTGGCCCAGCGCGCGGCGCTGATCCGCAAGGTCGCCGCGTTGCACTCCGAACGCCGGCAGGAACTCGCCGAGATCATCAACCGGGAGATGGGAAAGTCGGTCGACGGCGCACTCGGCGAAATCGACTTCAGTGCGGCGATTTACGAGTACTACGCCGATAACGCCGAGAAGTTCCTCGCCGACGAGACGATCGACCTGCTCGACGGGGAGGGCAGTGCGATTATCCGGCGCGGACCGGTGGGTGTGTTGCTGGGCATCATGCCGTGGAACTACCCGTACTACCAGGTCGCCCGGTTCGCCGGCCCGAACCTGACGCTGGGCAACACGATCGTGCTCAAGCACGCCCCGCAGTGCCCCGAGTCGGCCGCGGCGATCCAGAAGATCTACGACGACGCAGGCTTTCCCAAGGGTGCCTACGTCAACGTCTACGCCACCAACGAGCAGATCGCCGAGGCGATCGCCGACCCACGGGTTCAGGGCGTATCACTGACCGGATCCGAGCGTGCCGGCGCCGCCGTCGCCGAGGTCGCCGGACGGAACCTCAAAAAGGTCGTGCTCGAACTCGGAGGCTGCGACCCGTTCATCGTGCTGAGCACCGATGACCTCGACGCCACCGTGGAAGCTGCCGTCGCCGGCCGGTTCGAGAACACCGGGCAGGCGTGCAACGCGGCCAAGCGATTCATCGTCGCCGCTGACATCTACGACGACTTCCTGACGAAGTTCACCGCGAAGGTGCTCGAGACTGCCGGGGACTTGGCGCCGCTGTCGTCGGTGGCCGCCGCGAAACGTCTCGGCGAACAGGTCGACCGCGCCGTCGCCGACGGAGCCAAGTTGGTGTCGGCGGGCGAACGCAAGGGCGCGCACTTCCCGCCCGGCGTGCTGACCGGCCTCACCCCCGACTCGCCGTCCTACCGCGAGGAACTGTTCGGTCCGGTGGCGTGTGTCTACAAGGCCGCTGGCGAGGACGAAGCGGTGGAGTTGGCCAATGACACCCCGTTCGGTTTGGGGTCGTACGTCTTCACCACCGATGCCGAGCAGGCCAAGCGAGTGGCCGACAAAATCGAGGCCGGCATGGTCTACGTCAACCTCGTCGGCGCCGACGGTGTGGAGTTACCCTTCGGTGGCGTCAAGCGGTCCGGTTTCGGCCGTGAACTGGGTCGTTTCGGGATCGACGAGTTCGTCAACAAGAAGTTGATCCGGATCGGCAAGTCATGACAGCGACAGTGGCGCCCCCGAAGAAAGACACCTACACCCCGTTCGAATTATTCGACGTCGACCGGCTGCTCGACGGTGATGAGCGCGATATCGCCGCGACCGTGCGTCGATTCGTCGACACCCGGTTGCGGCCCAATGTGGCGGACTGGTTTGAATCCGGCATGCTGCCCAAGGAACTCGCCAAGGAGTTCGGCGGCCTGGGCCTCATGGGCATGCACCTCGATGGCTACGGATGTGCCGGCACCAACGCCGTCAGCTACGGGTTGGCCTGCATGGAACTCGAAGCAGGCGACAGCGGTTTCCGCAGTTTCGTCTCGGTGCAGGGATCGCTGTCGATGTACTCGATCCACCGCTACGGATCCGAGGAGCAGAAGCAGCAATGGCTGCCGCGGTTGGCCGCCGGTGACGCGATCGGTTGCTTCGGCCTGACCGAGGCGGACTTCGGCTCCAACCCAGCCGGTATGCGCACCCGCGCCCGCCGGGATGGAACCGATTGGGTCATCAACGGCACCAAGATGTGGATCACCAACGGCAACCTCGCCGACGTGGCCACCATCTGGGCGCAGACCGATGACGGCATCCGGGGCTTCCTGGTGCCCACCGACACACCTGGTTTCAGCGCCAATGTGATTCACCGCAAGCTCTCACTGCGGGCTTCGGTGACCTCGGAGTTGGTGCTGGACAACGTGCGACTGCCGGCCTCGGCGCAGTTGCCCGATGCCATCGGCCTGGGTGCCCCGCTGGGCTGCCTCAACGAAGCCCGGTTCGGGATCGTCTTCGGCGCGATGGGCGCGGCTCGCGATTGCCTGGAGACAACGCTGGCCTACACCCGCGATCGCGAGGTGTTTGATCGGCCGCTGTCGAGTTTCCAGCTGTCCCAGGAGAAGCTGGCCAATATGACGCTCGAACTCGGCAAGGGTGCGCTGCTGGCCATCCATCTGGGCCGGATCAAAGACGCCGAGGGCGTGAGTCCCGAGCAGGTGAGCCTGGGCAAGCTGAACAACGTCCGGGAGGCGCTGACGATCGCCCGGGAGTGCCGAACCCTGTTGGGCGGCAGCGGAATCACCCTCGAGTACTCGCCGCTGCGACATGCCAACAACCTGGAGTCGGTGCTGACCTACGAGGGCACCTCCGAGATGCACATGCTCTCGATCGGACGGGCCCTGACCGGTCACGCCGCGTTCCGCTGAGATGGCCTCGGCCGTAGCACTGCGCCAACTGATCGCCGGAGTGTGGCGACCCGGGGGCGGTGATCCGGTGGCAAGCCATAACCCGACCCGGCCGGCTATTGTTGTCGCCGAGGGTGACTCGGCCACCGTCGGCGATGTGGATGACGCCGTCGCTGCGGCGCGGGGCGCATCGCCCGGTTGGGCGCGCACACCGATTCACCAGCGTGGCGCGATACTGGCCGCCGCGGCGGCGATCGTCGAACTCAACGCCGACGACTGGGGCCTGGAACTGACCCTCGAGGAGGGCAAGACCAAATCCGAGGGCATCGCCGAGGTACGCCGGGCAGCACAGATCCTGCGCTACTACGCCGCCGAGGGCGATCGCCAGGCCGGCGAGATCTTCTCCTCCCCGCGAGCGGGCGAGCAGATCCTGGTGACCCGCAAGCCGGTGGGCGTGGTCGCTGTGATCACCCCGTTCAACTTCCCGATCGCCATCCCGGCCTGGAAGATCGCACCCGCCCTGGTGTACGGGAACACGGTGGTGTGGAAGCCCGCCAGTGCGGTCCCACTGCTGGCGATGCGCCTGGCCGAAGCGCTGACCGCGGCCGGATTGCCCAACGGCGTTCTCAACCTGACGATCGGTAACTCCGCCGTCGGCGACGCCATGGTCAATCATGCCGACGTCGATGCCATCACCTTCACCGGTTCGACCGGCGTGGGCAGACGGATCGCCGCGACGGCGGCGGCCCGCGGCGTTGCGGTGCAGGCCGAGATGGGCGGCAAGAATGCCGCCGTCGTCCTTGACGACGCCGACGTCGATCTCGCACTCGAGCAGGTGATGCTGGGGGCGTTCCGCAGTAGCGGCCAGAAGTGCACGGCGACGTCACGGCTGATTCTCACCGCTGGAATCGCCGACCGATTCCTGGAAGCCCTCAGCGCCAAGGCCGACGCCCTGGTGGTGGGCGACCCCAGCATCGATGCGACCCAGATGGGCCCCGTCGTCAGCGCATCAGCACAGCGCGACATCCTCGGCGGGATCGACACCGCGAAGGCGCAAGGGGCATTGGTGGTGGTCGGCGGCGGTTACCGCGACGGCCCGCTGACAGAAGGCTACTTCGTGGCGCCGACGATCGTAGAACTGACCACACCCACCGACGTCTGGACTGAGGAACTGTTCGGGCCGGTGCTGGCGGTTCGGCGGGCCGACGGCCCCGACGAAGCCTTCGCATTGGCCAACGACAGCGAATTCGGTTTGTCCGCAGCGGTGTTCACCCAGGACCTGACCCGTGCGCTGCAGGCCGTCGAGTGCGTCGACGTAGGGGTACTGCACATCAACTCCGAGTCCGCCGGCGCCGACCCGCACGTGCCGTTCGGCGGTGCCAAGCGCAGTGGTCTGGGCCCCAAGGAACAGGGCGGCGCGGCGCGGGAGTTCTTCACCCACACCACCACGGTGTACCTGCGCGGCGGAACCCCGAACACCTGAGGCGGAAGCCCGGATCCAACCTGCACATAGACTTCGGCACGTGAAAGTGGTCGCCATTCACATTGCTCCCGGCAGTCGGATCCCGACTCATCCTGTTGACGCCGTCCAGGCTGAAGCCGGCAAGGGTCTGGTCGGCGACCGCTATCACGGCAGCCGGCGGCGCCAGGTCACCGTGCAGTCTCAGGAGGCACTGGACCTTGCCGCCGACGAACTGGGCCACGCATTCGAGGCCCATGCGACCCGGCGCAATATCACCGTCGACGTCGGGGTTGTTCCGGCGAAACCCGGTACCAGGCTGCGGATCGGAGACGTCGACTTCGAAGTGGTGCGCGATGCCGCACCCTGCCGTCTGCTTGATGACTGGATCGGTCCGGGTGCGATGCGCGCATTGCGCGGCCGGGCCGGTTCGGCGTTGCGCGTGCTGACCACAGGCACAATCCGGGTGGGCGACAGCGTTGCGATCAACCCCGTTCAGATCACCACCGCGTGACGCCCATCCTTTTCGGGTTCGCGACCTCGCTGAGCCTGATCGTCGCGATCGGTGCGCAGAATGCGTTCGTTCTGCGTCAAGGTATCCGCAACGAACATGTGCTGCCGGTGGTGATCCTCTGTGCGGTATCGGATCTGGTTCTGATCGTGGCGGGCGTTGCGGGCGTTGGCGCACTGGTCACCGCGCACCCCCAATTGCTAACCGTAGCCCGATACGGCGGTGCGGCATTTCTCATGGGATACGGCCTACTGGCCGCGCGCCGCGCGATCCGTCCGACCACGTTGACACCCAGCGATGCCGGACCGGCGAGCCTCAAATCGGTAGTGCTGACCTGTTTGGCGCTTACCTTTCTCAACCCCCACGTCTATCTCGACACCGTGGTCCTGCTCGGAACGCTGGCCAGCCAGCAGGGTGACGCGCGGTGGCGCTTCGGCGCCGGTGCCGCCGCTGCGAGCCTGGTGTGGTTCTTCAGCCTCGGGTTCGGCGCCCGCAGGCTTGCCGGTCTGTTCGCCAAACCATCGACATGGCGAGTGCTGGACGGAGTGATCGCGCTGACGATGATCGGCCTGGGTGTTTCGCTGGCGCTGGGCTGAACACGACAGGCACCGTGCTTGGATGGGCATCGTGAGCACTGACGTCGACACCACGCCACCCGATGCACAGGGGTTCGCCCGCGTCGGCAGCGTCTACTACCCGATCCTGGTCGCCGTCTTCACCGCGCTGGTCATCATCTCCAATGTGAACGCCACCAAGGGGGTGGCATTCGGACCGATCATCACCGACGGCGGATTCTTTCTCTTCCCACTCACCTACATCATCGGCGATGTACTCGCCGAGGTGTACGGCTTCAAGGCCACCCGCCGCGCGATCCTCCTCGGCTTTGCAATGAATGCGCTTGCTGCGCTGGCATTCTGGGTGACCGTCTATCTCCCGGCTGCGGATTTCTATCCCAACCAGGAGCACTTCGCCAATGTTGTCGGTGCCTACACCCAACTGATCATCGCGGGCCTGGCCGGGTTCCTCGTCGGGCAGACCATCAACGCCTGGACCGTCGTGAAGATCAAGGAACGGACCAGGGAGAAACACCTGTGGGCCCGTCTGGTCGGTTCCACCTTCGCCGGCCAACTCGGCGACACCCTGGTGTTCTGCGCGATCGCCGCGCACGCGATCGGCATCACCACCTTCTCCGACTTCGCCACCTATGCCGCGCTCGGCTGGATCTACAAAACTGCCGTCGAGGTGGTCATGCTGCCGGTCACCTACCGGGTGATCGCCCACATCAAGCGCCACGAGCCCACCTACACCGCCCTGGTGTGATGAGTGCGCCGACGATTCGCGACTACGGTGACCGGGCGCTGCTGATCGAATGTGCCTCCACACATGAGGTTCTCGCCGTCGCCGATGCGCTGCGCGATGTCGATTTGCCCGGGGTCACCGACATCGTGCCCGGCGCCCGCACCGTGCTGGTGGCGCTGACCGAACCGGTGCACCAGGCGCCAACCCGGACTCGATTGGCCGAATTCGAGGTGAGTGCTGCGGCCATTTCAGTTCGGCCGGATGCTGCCGACGTCGTGATCGACGTGACATATGACGGTGCTGACCTTGCTGACGTCGCGGCGTTCGTGGGAATGGATACCGACGGTGTGGTGGCGGCCCATACCGGCACGTTCTGGCGGGTCGGATTCGGTGGATTCGCACCGGGTTTCGCCTACCTGGTCGACGGTGATCTCGGTCTGTCGGTACCGCGGCGGGCCGAACCCCGCACCCGGGTGCCGGCCGGATCGGTAGGGCTGGCCGGTGAATTCAGCGGTGTCTATCCCCGCGAATCTCCCGGTGGCTGGCAACTCATCGGCCACACCGACGCCGTGCTGTGGGATGTCGACCGACCCCAACCCGCGCTGCTCACCCCTGGCATGTGGGTTCGCTTCCGCGCGGTCGGCTCGCCGTGATCACCCTGGAGATCCTGCAAACCGGACCTCTTGCGCTCGTCGAAGACCTCGGTCGGCCCGGACTTGCCCACATCGGCGTCACCAGATCAGGCGCGGCTGATCGGCGCTCACACCGTCTGGCTAACCGGTTGCTCGCCAACCCGGACGACCGGGCGACCATTGAGGTCACCCTCGGCGGGTTGCACGTCCGAGTCTATGGCGGCGGCCTCGACATCGCGGTCACCGGAGCCGACGCCAACCCGACCGTCGATGGAATTCCGTTTGGAGCCAACAGCATTGCCCATGTCCGCGACGGCCAGGTGATCGCACTGGGCGCTCCACGGATCGGGATGCGCAGCTACCTCGGTGTCCGCGGCGGCATCGCCGTGGCGGGGACACTTCGTTCGCGCAGCTACGACACGCTGTCGGGAATTGGTCCGTCACCGTTGCATCCAGGTGACGTGCTGCCGGTTGGGGAGCCGGTCGGAAACTTTCCAGAGCTCGAGCAGGCACCCGTCGCCGCAATGCCCGACGGGCCGGTGGAACTGCGGATGATTCCCGGTCCGCGGTATGACTGGTTCGTCGATCCCGATGCGGTGGTGCGCACCGAATGGGTGACGTCCGAGCGCAGCGACCGGGTGGGGGTGCGACTGGTCGGCCCCGCACTGCAATCCCGGCGGCCCGGTCGTCAACTACCCAGCGAAGGCGCCCTCCGAGGCGCGGTTCAGGTGCCGCCGAACGGCCAGCCGGTGATCCTGGGCGTCGATCACCCGGTCACCGGTGGCTACCCCGTGATCGGGGTGGTCCGGGACGCCGATACCGACCTAATCGCGCAACTTCGTCCCGGCCAGCCGGTCCGGCTGCGCTGGAGGGCGAGATAAACCGTGCCGGACGGCCGCTGACGTGACGCGTCTCACGTCGCGAATCCGGGCTGACTAGTATCAACGGACATAGTGTGATCCCTGACACTCCCGAGGAGGTCCCGATGTCCAAGGCCGCTGAACTCGCCGAACTACACCACGTCATTGGAAACCTGCGCCGATGCGTGAACTCGCTGCAGGACCGCTACGGCGACGCACCCGCGATGCGTCGGGTGGTCATCGACACCGAGCGAATCCTCAATGACCTGGAACTTCTCGAGATGGACGCCGCCGAACTCGAGTCGGCGGCGCACTCCGTGGTGTTCTCGGGCGAGAAAATTCAGGTGCCCGACACGCCGTACGACAGAGAGTTCTGGCGCGGCATCGATGACGAAGGTGTCGGCGGGCACAACCGGCGCTGAACCCGCGTGGAAACGGGTGCCGTCGTCTTCGGTACCCTGCGAAGCTGACCTGAAGGGGATCACTGCAGATGAGCGCACCCACCGCGAACCGGCGAGGCACCGGTGTCTTCTCACCCGGCCGAGCCGAGATCACGCAGAAGACTTTGCGGACCGACAACTGGTGGAAATCACCGATCCTCACTGACCTCGGCTTCGCCGCCTTCTTGATCTATGCGACGGTGCGGGCATTCCAGAGGGATCACTTCTTCGTCGAGAAGTACCATTACCTGACCCCCTTCTACTCGCCGTGCATGAGCGTCAAGTGCGGTGAGGCCAGTGATTTCTGGCCGCAGATTCTTCCCGGCACCGGCCTGCTGTCGTACCTTCCCTACGCTTTGTTCTCGCTGCCGTTCCTGCTGCTGTTCCGGTTGACCTGCTACTACTACCGCGGCGCCTACTACCGTTCGGTCTGGCAGTCGCCCACCGCGTGTGGCGTCGCCGAGCCGCACGCGACCTACACCGGTGAGACACGCTTCCCGCTGATCATGCAGAACCTGCACCGCTACTTCTTCTATGCGGCCGCCCTGCTCTCGGTGATCAACACCATTGACGCCGTCAAGGCCATGCACTCGCCGACGGGTTTCGGGTTCGGCCTGGGCAACGTCATCCTGTGGGTCAACGTCATCCTGCTGTGGGTCTACACGGTGTCGTGCCACTCCTGCCGGCACGTCGTGGGCGGGCGGCTCAAGCATTTCTCCAAGCACCCGGTGCGCTACAAGTTGTGGACCGAAGTCAGCAAGCTGAACGTTCATCACAAGAAGTTCGCCTGGATCACCCTGGGCATGCTGATGTTCACCGACTTCTACATAATGTTGGTCGCCAGTGGCGCGATCAGCGACCTTAGATTCATTGGCTGACAAAGCTTTTCACCTGACAGAGCGAGGCACCCATGGTTGAGATTGAACGGCATTCCTACGACGTCGTCGTGATCGGCGCCGGTGGTTCTGGGCTGCGTGCGGTCATCGAAGCGCGCCAACGCGGACTTCGGGTCGCCGTGGTCACCAAGTCGTTGTTCGGCAAGGCCCACACCGTGATGGCCGAGGGTGGATGTGCCGCGGCGATGGGCAATGCCAACTCCAAGGACAGCTGGCAGGTGCACTTCGCCGACACCATGCGGGGTGGCAAATTCCTCAACAACTGGCGGATGGCCGAGTTGCACGCGCAGGAGTCAGCCGAACGGGTCTGGGAACTCGAGACCTACGGCGCACTGTTCGACCGGACCAAGGACGGCCGGATCAGCCAGCGTAACTTCGGTGGCCACACCTATCCCCGACTGGCGCACGTGGGTGACCGCACCGGTCTGGAGATCATTCGCACCCTGCAGCAGAAGATCGTCTCGCTGCAGCAGGAGGATAAGGCCGAGCTCGGCGACTACGACGCGCGTATCAAGGTGTTCGCCGAGTGCTCGGTCACCGAACTGATCAAAGACGGCGACGCGATCGCCGGCGCCTTCGGCTACTGGCGGGAAACCGGAAAGTTCGTGCTGTTCGAGGCACCCGCGGTGGTGCTCGCGACCGGCGGCATCGGCAAGTCGTTCAAGGTGTCGTCGAACTCCTGGGAGTACAGCGGCGACGGACACGCCCTGGCACTGCGGGCCGGTTCCGCACTGATCAACATGGAGTTCATCCAGTTCCACCCCACCGGCATGGTCTGGCCGCTGTCGGTGAAGGGCATCCTGGTCACCGAGGGTGTGCGCGGCGATGGCGGAGTGCTGAAGAACTCCGAGGGCAAGCGGTTCATGTTCAACTACATCCCGCCGGTCTTCAAGGGTCAGTACGCCGAAACCGAGGCCGAGGCCGACCAGTGGCTCAAGGACAACGACTCCGCGCGTCGCACACCTGACCTGCTCCCGCGCGATGAGGTCTCCCGGGCCATCAACGCCGAGGTGAAGGCCGGCCGCGGCAGCCCACACGGTGGCGTCTACCTCGATATCGCCTCGCGCATGACGCCCGAGGAGATCAAGAAGAGACTGCCCTCGATGTATCACCAGTTCCTGGAGTTGGCCGAGGTCGACATCACCAAGGACGAGATGGAGGTCGGTCCGACCTGCCACTACGTCATGGGTGGTATCGAGGTCGACCCCGACACCGGCGCTGCCGCGACGCCCGGACTCTTCGCCGCGGGCGAATGCTCGGGCGGTATGCACGGCTCCAACCGCCTCGGCGGTAACTCGCTGTCGGATCTGCTGGTGTTCGGTCGGCGGGCGGGACTGGGTGCGTCGGACTACGTTCGCGCGCTGTCGAGCCGGCCGACGGTGTCGGATGAGGCTCTCGAGACCGCGACCGCGATGGCACTGGAGCCGTTCAACGGTCCGCAGGGCACGGCGAAGCCGGAGAATCCCTACACACTGCACGCCGAATTGCAGCAGACCATGAACGATCTAGTCGGCATCATCCGGACCGGATCGGAGATCCAAGAGGCACTTGCCAAGATCGAGGAGTACAAGGTCCGGTATCGCAACATCGGATCCGAAGGTGGACGCGCATTCAATCCCGGGTGGCATCTGGCCCTCGATATGCGCAACATGCTTCTGGTCAGTGAGTGCGTCGCCAAGGCATCGCTGGCCCGCACCGAGAGCCGAGGCGGTCACACCCGCGACGACTACCCGAAGATGGACTCCGAGTGGCGGCGCACCCTGCTGGCCTGCCGGGCCGTCGGCGACGACGCGGTCGTGCCGGAGGTCATCGTGAACAAGGAACTTCAGCCACCGATGCGCGAAGATCTGCTCGCGCAGTTTGAATTAGAGGAACTCGGCAAGTACTACACCGACGAGGAACTCGCGGCGCATCCGGGACGGACGGAGGAACGGTCATGACCTACGAGGCGAAGCTGAGAGTGTGGCGCGGCGACGACGATGGCGGCGATCTGCGCGACTTCGCCGTCGACGTCAACGACGGTGAGGTGGTCCTCGACGTCATCCACCGTCTGCAGGCTGAGCAGGCACCAGACCTTGCGGTGCGGTGGAACTGCAAGGCGGGCAAGTGCGGATCGTGTTCGGCGGAGATCAATGGTCGGCCGAGGTTGATGTGCATGACCCGGATGTCGACCTTCGACGAGGCTGAAACGATCACCGTCACGCCACTGCGGGCCTTCCCGGTAATCCGGGATCTCGTCACCGATGTGTCGTTCAACTACGAGAAGGCACGCGAGATCCCGTCCTTCGCCCCGCCCAAAGACCTGCAGCCCGGCGAGTACCGGATGGATCAGATCGATGTGGAGCGCTCGCAGGAGTTCCGCAAGTGCATCGAATGCTTCCTATGCCAAGACGTCTGCCACGTGGTCCGCGACCACGAGGAGAACAAGAAGGCCTTCGCCGGCCCGCGCTTTCTGATGCGCACTGCCGAGTTGGACATGCACCCCCTGGACACCCTGGACCGCAAGGACATGGCTCAGGAGGACTTAGGCCTCGGGTACTGCAACATCACCAAGTGCTGCACCGAGGTGTGCCCCGAGCACATCAAGATCACCGACAACGCGATCATCCCGATGAAGGAACGCGTGGCCGATCGCAAGTACGACCCGGTCGTCTGGTTGGGAAACATACTGTTCAACCGAACGAAGTAACGGCGATACCAGTTCTGCTGTGCCGCTAGCCGTCCAGTCGGCGAAATGTACTGCGGTGGTAGACGATCGGCGCGATGTCGGCGTGGATCTGGATATCTCGAATCCGCATGAGCACGATGGTGTGGTCGCCGGCCGGGACGAGTCGTTCGATCGTGCTCTCCAACCACATGCAGGTGCCCTTGACGAAGACGGCCCCGGCGTCGGTGGACACCGTGTCCAGGCCTGCGAAGCGGTCGCCGGTCTTGGCCGCCAACGTGCGTACCGCCTCGTCGTGGCCCTCACCGAGCACACTGATGCCCAGTGTCGGCAATGTCGCCAGCTTGGGCCAGGTCTCGGAGGTGTTCTGCACGCAGAATGACACCAGTGGCGGATCGAGCGAGACCGGCACGAACGTGCTGGCTGCGATGCCCACCCGTTCGCCCGCGAGCTCGGCGGCGATGGCGACGACGCCGGTCGGGAAGTGCCCGAATGCCTCCCGCAGGGCGGCCGGCTGAAGCTTCGCTGTCGTCATGACTCCACTATCTTCACATCACGGCCGTGGCCGCACGGCACGTACCTCGAGCCTGCCCCGGAACAGGTTTACCAGCGTCGCATTTACCGCCCGAGAATTTGGTCACAGTTGGTTTGCACCGAACTTACCGAGCGGTATAGTTGGGCTGTTACTGGTGGGTAACTTAGACCTGAGTACCCAACCCGAAAGTGGCGTTCTCATCAAGGAGGAATAGTGGGCCACTACAAGAGCAATGTCCGTGACCAGGTGTTCAACCTGTTCGAGGTGTACGGCCTCGACAAGGCCTTCGGCGCGGGCGACTACGCCGATCTGGACATCGACACCGCGACCGAGATGCTCGGCGAGATGGCCAGGCTGTCGGAGGGCCCCCTCGCTGATTCCTTCGTCGAGGGAGACCGCAACCCGCCGGTATTCGATCCGGCCACCCACACCGTGGCACTGCCGGAGGCCTTCAAGGATTCGGTCCGGGCCTTTATCGACAACGGCTGGGACAAGGTCGGGGTGCTCGAGGTGCTCGGCGGAGTGCCGGTTCCCAAGGCGCTGCTGTGGGCACTGCACGAGCATGTTCTCGGCGCCAACCCGGCCGTCTGGATGTATGGCGGCGGTGCCGGCTTCGCCCAGATCATGTATCACCTGGGCACCGACGAGCAGAAGAAGTGGGCCGTGAACGCCGCTGAGCGCGGCTGGGGTTCCACCATGGTGCTGACCGAGCCCGACGCGGGTTCCGATGTCGGCGCCGGCCGCACCAAGGCCGTCAAGCAGGACGACGGCTCGTGGCACATCGAAGGTGTGAAGCGGTTTATCACCTCGGCGGACTCCGATGACCTCTTCGAGAACATCATGCACCTGGTGCTGGCCCGCCCTGAGGGTGCCGGGCCGGGCACCAAGGGGCTGTCGCTGTTCATGGTGCCGAAGGTCCTCTTCGACTTCGAAACCGGCGAGCCCGGCGAGCGCAACGGCGCCTTCGTCACCAATGTCGAGCACAAGATGGGCCTGAAGGTGTCAGCCACCTGCGAGCTCACCTTCGGCCAGCACGGCGTGCCAGCCAAGGGCTGGTTGGTCGGCGAGGTCCATGACGGCATTGCGCAGATGTTCGATGTGATCGAGCAGGCCCGAATGATGGTGGGTACCAAGGCAATCGCCACACTGTCGACCGGCTACCTCAACGCACTCGACTACGCTAAAAACCGGGTGCAGGGCGCTGATCTGACCCAGATGACCGACAAAGCCGCACCGAGAGTGACCATCACGCACCACCCGGACATCCGTCGCAGCCTGATGACCCAGAAGGCCTACGCCGAGGGCCTGCGCGCGCTGTACCTCTACACCGCGACATTCCAGGACGCGGCCGTAGCCAAGGCGGTTCAGGGCGTCGAACCCGATCTGGCAGCGAAGGTCAACGATCTGATGTTGCCGATCGTCAAGGGCGTCGGCTCCGAGCAGGCCTACGCCAAGCTCACCGAGAGTCTGCAGACCTTCGGCGGTTCGGGCTTCCTGCAGGACTATCCGGTCGAGCAGTACATCCGCGACGCCAAGATCGACTCGCTGTACGAGGGCACCACTGCAATCCAGGCGCAGGACTTCTTCTTCCGGAAGATCATCCGGGATAAGGGTGTGGCGCTGGGCTACGTGGCCGGCCAGATCGAGGAGTTCGTCAAGAACGAATCCGGTAACGGCCGACTCAAGACCGAACGCGCACTACTGGCCAAGGCGCTGGAGGACGTGCAGGGCATGGCTGCGGCGCTGACCGGTTATCTGATGGCCGCGCAGGAGGACGCCAAGAGCATCTACAAGGTGGGCCTCGGATCGGTGCGCTTCCTGATGAGCGTCGGCGACCTCATCATCGGGTGGCTGCTGCTGCGGCAGGCGGCAACGGCAATCGCGGCACTCGACGCCGGTGATGCCTCGGCGGCCGACGTCCCGTTCTACGAGGGCAAGATCGCGGTCGGTTCGTTCTTCGCCAAGAACTTCCTGCCGCTGCTCACCGGTACTCGACAGGTGGTCGAGTCGGTGGACAACGAAGTTATGGAGCTCAACGAGGCTGCCTTCTAGCAGGCCTCGTAACGGCGGCCCCGGGACTTCGGTCCTGGGGCCGCCGGCTTTTTTGCTGAGACGTGCGGAAACGGTGTGAACCCATGCCCCGGACGCACCATTCGGTTCGGGAATGGCAGAGTATGCCAACCGGCACTGACTGCCACACGCTGCACGTGGGCAGCGGTTACCGAATTCGTCCACGCCACCCGCCAGGTGCCGACCTGCCAATTCATCTCACACTGACCCTAATATGGGCTCCGATTTGCTACGGTCGTTAACGTGACGGTTACCGAAGGCAAGCAGTCAGGCGGCAACCGAAACCCGTTGGGCACCATCGTGAGCCCGTTCACCAAGGCGGGTTCCTACTATGCGCGGTCCTGGGGCACCTACCTCGGCCGCTCCCAGACCGAAATTCCCAAGGCCCGCCCCACCCTGTCACTCGCCAGCCATGCCCTGCGCGACGAACTCGTGCTCGTCGGCCTGCTCCTGCGTCGCCAGCTCAGTGATCCCGCGGCCTATGAGCGGATGAATGCCGAGGTCTGCGACGCGACCAGCTTCTACCGCAAGCGGGGTTGGCTGAAGAAGCCCGCAGGCTTCTTCGCCGCGCCGCCCGCCCCGCGCGACGTCTCGATCCGCTCGTTCGGAAAGGGCAACCGCGCCCACGAGCGGATGTCCTTCGACAGCGGTTACGCGCCGCACCCGGGTGAGCCCGGGGCCGAGCGCTGGATGAGCTACAGCGCCAACAACCGCGAATACGCAATGATGCTGCGTCACTCCGAACCCCGGCCGTGGCTGGTGTGCGTGCACGGCACCGAGATGGGCCGCGCCGGACTGGACCTGACCATATTCCGTGCCTGGCATCTGCATGAGAACCTCGGCCTCAACGTGATCCTGCCGGTGCTGCCCATGCATGGGCCGCGGGGCAAGGACCTGCCGAAGGGCGCGGTGTTCCCCGGCGAGAACTTCCTCGATGACGTTCACGGCACCGCCCAGGCGGTGTGGGATGTCCGCCGGGTCATCGCATGGATCCGGGCGCAGCAACCCGACGCCAAGATCGGACTCAACTCCATCTCGCTGGGCGCCTATGTGGCCGCACTCGTCGCCAGCCTCGATGACGACCTGACCTGCGCGATCCTCGGGGTGCCGCCAGCCGACCTGATCGCATTGCTCGGGCGCCACTCGGGTCTGTCCAAGGACGATCCCCGTCGCACAACTCTCGAACTGGCCGAACCCATCGGCAGGATGGTCTCACCCCTATCGCTGGAACCCAAGGTGCCGCAGCGGGGCAGGTTCATCTATGCCGGCGTCGCCGACCGCATCGTCCATCCGCGACAGCAGGTCATGCAGCTGTGGGAGCACTGGGGCAAGCCTGACATCGGCTGGTACCACGGCGGCCACACCGGGTTCTACGAAGCCCGTCCGGTGGCCCGCTACGTCGAGGCCGCACTGGTTCAATCCGGTCTCGTCGAGGGCGGACCCGACTTACGGAAGAAACTGAAGCGCGCCTAGGCCGCTCACGCCTCCAGAATGGCCGTCACGCCCTGACCACCCGCGGCGCAGATCGAGATCAGCCCGCGCACCGGCTGTGACGTCTGAGCCTTTTTCTCCGCGAGTTGTTTGGCCAACTGCGCCACGATCCTCGCCCCGGTCGCCGCAAACGGGTGACCCGCTGCCAGCGACGAGCCGTTGACGTTCAGCTTGGTCCGGTCGATGGAGCCCAAGGGGGCATCCAGGCGAAGGCGTTGGCGGCAGTATTGCGGCGACTCCCAGGCCTGCAGATGGGCCAGCACCACGGAGGCGAAGGCCTCGTGAATCTCGTAGAAGTCGAAGTCCCCCAACCCGAGTCCGTTGCGGGCAAGCAGTCGAGGCACCGCATAGGTGGGCGCCATCAGCAATCCGTCGTCGCCGTTGACGTAGTCCACGGCCGCGGTCTCGGAGTCGACGAAGTACGCCAGCGGGGTCAGCGAGTGCGTCTGCGCCCAGTCCTCGCTGGACAGCAGTGCCACCGAGGCCCCGTCGGTCAGCGGGGTGGAGTTGCCGGCGGTCATCGTCGCGTCACCGGACCTGACTCCGAACACCGGGCGAAGCTTGGCCAATTTCTCCGCGGTGGAATCAGCTCGCAGGTTGTCGTCGCGATACAGACCGAGGAACCCGGTGACGAGGTCGTCGAAAAAACCTCGATCGTAGGCGGCGGCCATATTGCGGTGGCTGGCTGCGGCAAGCTCATCCTGATCGACCCGCTTGATGCCCATCTGCTTGGCAGTGATCGCGGCGTGCTCGCCCATGGACAGACCGGTTCGCGGTTCACCGTTGGTCGGGATGTCGATACCGAGGGACGCCGGCACGCGGCCGGCCAACTTCACCCGGTCGATCGCCGACCGCGACCGGCGAACCGCGAGCAGCGATCGGCGCAGGGTGTCGCCGAGTGCGATCGGGGCATCGGAGGTGGTGTCCACCCCGCCGGCGGCAGCCACCTCGTAGCGGCCGGCCGCGATACCGTCGGCGGCAGCGATGGTGGCTTGCAGACCGGTGCCGCAGGCCTGCTGGATATCGAATGCCGGTGTGTAGGGCGACAGTGGGCTGCCCAGAACGCATTCGCGCATCAGGTTGAAGTCGCGGCTGTGCTTGAGGACAGCCCCGCCGATCACCGCGTCAAGTCGCTGACCGTCGAGTCCGAAACGATCGGCCAGACCGGACAGCACGGCGGTGAACATGTCCTGATTCGACGCCTGCGCATAGGCCCCGTCGGACCGCGCGAACGGAATGCGGTTGCCGCCCAGGATGGCGACCCTGCGACGGTTCGTTGTGGCCACGTTCGGCAAGACTAGACCCGTCGTATGCCACCCGCACTCTGGCGTACGTTATCGAACGTGGCTTCCGATCTTGTTTCCCAGGTGATCACGTCTGCGCCGGGGTCATTCCTGGCCAAGCAGTTCGGCCTGCCCGCACCGGTGAACCTGCGGCGCTTTCGCGCCGGAGCTCCAGCACTGGACGGTTCGCTTCTGATCGGCGGCGACGGCAGACTGGCCGAGCCGTTGCGCAACGCGTTGGCCGACGATTACGACATCGTGGGAAATAACCTCGGTGGGCGGTGGGCCGACACCTTCGGCGGTCTGGTTTTCGACGCGACCGGGATCACCGACCCGGCCGGCATACGCGGGTTGTTCGAGTTCTTCACCCCCCTGCTGCGCAATCTCGGGCCGTCGGCACGCGTCGTCGTCCTAGGCAGCACGCCGGATGAGGTGAGTGACACCGGCGAGCACATCGCCCAACGGTCGCTGGAGGGCTTCACCCGTTCGCTCGCCAAGGAGTTGCGCGACGGGGCCACCGCGGCACTGGTCTACGTCTCCCCCGCCGCCACCTCGGGTGCAACGGGATGCGAGTCGACGATGCGGTTCATCCTCTCGGCCAGGTCCGCCTACGTCGACGGTCAGGTGTTCCGCGTCGGTGCCGCCGACGCCTTGGCTCCCACCGACTGGAACCGACCACTGGCCGGCAGGGTGGGCATCGTCACCGGCGCGGCCCGCGGGATCGGTGCCACCATCGCCGAGGTGTTCGCCCGCGACGGCGCACACGTGGTCGCGATCGATGTCGAAGATTGCGCGCAGGCCCTCGCTCAGACCGCCGCACGGGTCGGCGGCACTGCGCTGACCCTCGACGTCACCGCACCCGATGCCGTCGAACGCATCGCCGCCCATTTACGTGAGCATCACGGCGGCCACGCTGACATCCTGGTCAACAATGCCGGAATCACCCGGGACAAGCTGCTGGTCAATATGGACGAGGGACGATGGGACTCGGTGATCGCGGTGAATCTCCTTGCCCCACTCCGACTGACCGAAGGGCTGGTGAGTGGTGGGTGCATCGGCTCCGGTGGCCGGGTGATCGGACTGTCGTCGATGGCCGGAATAGCCGGCAATCGCGGCCAGACCAACTACGCCGCCACCAAGGCCGGGATGATCGGCATTACCGAGGCACTGGCGCCGTCGCTGGCCGAAAAGGGCATCACGATCAACGCGGTTGCACCGGGCTTCATCGAGACCGCGATGACTGCATCGATCCCGCTGGCCACCCGCGAGGTCGGCCGTCGGCTCAACTCGCTGTATCAGGGTGGCCAGCCCGTCGACGTCGCCGAGACCATCGCCTACTTCGCCAGTCCGGCGTCAAATGCCCTCACCGGCAATGTGATTCGGGTGTGCGGTCAATCGATGCTGGGGGCGTGATGGCTCTGAATAGTCTTGTGCGCGCCGCCATTGGTTCGCTACCGCTGATACCCCGCGGGGATCGACTGCCCGACAGGACCCTCACCGTCGACGACGTCGCTATCGACCGCGCCAACGTCGCCGCCTATGCCGCCATCACCGGCCTGCGCTACGGCGACACCGTGCCGCTCACCTATCCGTTCGTGCTGACCTATCCGGCGGTGATGGAGTTGGTCACCGGTTTCGACTTCCCGTTCTCGGCCATCGGCGCGGTACACATCCAAAACCGGATCACCCAGCACCGGCCGATCGCGGTGACCGATACCGTCGGCATCTCCACACGCGCCGAGAACCTCCGCGAACACCGCAGGGGTCTGCTGGTTGATGTCGTGAGCCGGGTATCGGTAGGAAACGAACCCGCCTGGGAGCAGGTCACGACCTTCCTGCATCAGCAGCGCACCAGTCTGTCCGGGGAGCCTAAGCCGGAGGTGCCACCGGCACCGAAGTTACCGCCGCCAGGCACCATCCTGCGGATCACATCGCGGCAGATCCGCCGTTATGCCTCGATAGGCGCCGACCACAATCCGATCCACACCAGCCGACTGGGGGCGAAAGTTCTCGGATTTCCACGGCCGATTGCCCATGGGATGTTCAGTGCCGCAGCGGTGCTAGCCAATATCGAAGGACAGCTTCCCGACACTGTCAGCTATTCGGTCACGTTCGGCAAGCCGGTGTTCCTGCCGTCGAACCTCGGCGTCTACATCGATCGGGTAGAGCAGGGTTGGGATATCGCGTCGCGGGATATGACCAAGGGTTACCTGCATCTGAGTGCCACGGTGCGACCGGGCCAGGCCTCGGTGTAACACTTCCAGTATCGGTGTTACACTCGGTTGTATGCCGACCCTGCATCGCCGCCACGCCGTCACCGAGACCGCGGACATCACCGCAGCCCTGGAGGCCGCACGCGACGCCTGGCCCGACTTGGCTGACAAACCGGGCGCGTTACTGCGCCAACTCATTCTCGCCGGCGAGGAGGCCATCGAGGCGCGGCGACGCGGCACTGCGCAGAGTCGTCGCCAAGCCATCGAACGGACCTCAGGTGCCCTTGCCGGTGTCTACGGACCCGGGTATCTGGAGGAGATGCGCCAGGACTGGCCCGAGTGATCATCCTGGATGCCAGCATCCTCATCGCGCACCTGGAGAGTGACGACAGCCACCACGCCCGCGCGACGCAAATCCTGATGGATAACTGCCACGATGAATTCGCCTGCAGCACAGTCACGCTCGCGGAGGTGCTCGTCGGGGCCATTCGGGCCGACCGCAGCGATGAAGCGCGCGACGCATTGGCCCAACTTCAGGTGACAGCTCTCGGACTCGATGCCGACGCCGCCCGGGAACTCGCTGAGCTTCGGGTCCGGACAGGCCTCCGACTGCCGGACTGCTGCGTGCTCTACGCCGCCCTGAGTCAGCCTCCCAAAGCGATAGCCACATTCGACACTCGCCTTGCTGCTGGCGCCGTCACCCTCGGCATCGAGATGATTCACACCTAGCGATCGGACGGCGCGCCCTTAAGCCCCCGCCAGAACAGATTGATCAACAGTTCGGCGGCCTCGTCGACATCGGCGTCACCGACGCTGACCCGGGTGGCGACTGCCTCACCGGCGCCCACCAGCGCGACCGCCATCATGTGAAAGTCGTTGTCCGGCGACGGGTTTCGAGTGCCGTTCTCCAGTAGTCGGGCCACCAGGTCGATGATCTTCTCCCGACCGTCGCGAATGGTGTGCGCGAACGCCTGCGAACTGGTGGCCTGGGTGTAGAGCACAATCCACGACGCCCGGTTGGCATCGATGTAGTGCAACACCGACAGGATGGTGCGGCGCAGCAACTCGTGCGGACTCTGTTTGAGATCGATGTCAGCGCGGATCGTCTCGACGAAGCGGCTCAGTTCCCGGCCCAGGCAGGCGGCGAACAGCTCTTCCTTGGAGCCGTAGTACAGATAGAGCATCGGCTTGGAGATGTCGGCCTGGGCGGCAATGGCATCCATCGACGTCTCGTGGTAGCCGTTCGCCGAGAACATCTGTACGGCGGCGTCGAGCATCTGCTGCTCGCGCACCGCCCGCGGCAGTCGCTTGGTGCCGCCGGCGCCACCGGCCACGGCTAGCCGCCGCAGCGCGCGCTGGAACCCTTGATGCCCGCCATGCGCAGCACGGAGCCATCGACGGCGCCCATATCGAGTTCGCCTGCGGTGACTGCCTTATCCAGCCGATCAAGCACGGCGGGAACCTCGGCGGTGGTGATCCACAACGCCACGTCGATGCCGGCCTGCAGCGACCGCAACACCGCCTCGGCCACTCCGTATCGCGACGAGATAGCGGCCATGGACGACAGGTCGTCGCTGAAGACCGGGCCGTTGAAGCCGGGGCCGCCGTAGCCACCGCTGCGCAGCAGGCTCACCGCTGCGGAACTGAGGCTGGCCGGGGTATCACCGGTCAGGCCCGGTACTTCAAGGTGGCCGATCATCACCGCGACCGGAGCCACGGTGGTCAGCGTGGCGTAGGGCACCAGGTCGCTTTTCATCAGTTCGGACAGCGGCGGGGTGCTCACCGCGCCTGCGGTGTGCGAGTCACCGGAGCCGTGCCCGTGGCCGGGGAAGTGCTTGAGTACCGGCAGCACTCCGGCATCGCGCAGTCCGCTGGCGAAGGCACCCGCGTAGGTGGTGACGGTGGCGGGGTCATTGGAGAACGAGCGGTCCCCGATGACGGTGTCCGCGCCCTGGTTGGAGACGTCGACGACCGGCGCGAAATCGATGGTGATACCTAGGCCGCGCATCTGTCGTCCACGCGCCAACGCCAGTTGGTAGACCTGATCGGGGGTCTGGGTCTGGGCCAGAGTGCGCGCCGACGGCGCAGCACCGATCAATGACGACAGCCGCGACACCCGGCCACCCTCCTCGTCGACGCTGACCCCAAGGGGCAGCGGTCCGAGGTTCGCGATGTCGTTGAGGGTGCCGTCGGTGAGCATCGACAGGTCGGTCCAACTCCCGATCATGATGCCGCCGACGTGGTAGCCGCCCACCACCGCGCGAGCGTCGGCGCCGTTCTTCACACCCACCATCAGTAACTGGGCCAGCTTGTCTCGGGTCGACAGCGCTGACACATCGCCACAGAACGGTGGCGCCGGGGCCGCCGGAACCTGCAGTGGTCCGGCCATCGGGGTAACACTGTCGGAGGCAACGGCACTGACCTCCGACGAGGGTGCGGAGGCGGTGCGGGAGGCAGGCGACGAGCAGGCCGCCAGCGCCAACGGCAGAGCCGTCAATGCCACGGCGGCCCGGAGGGGAAGCAGGCGAATGACCATCGCAACATGCTGTCATGGCCCCGGCCGGCAGCCAACGCAAGGTCAACCGCAGGGGTACCCGTGCTAGGTTCACCAGCGAGATACACCCCGTTTGAGCCTGTCCAGCGACCGTGAGGGAGTGCCGAACATGACCCGGTTCGTGGTGCCTGCCGCAGCCTCCGTCCTGGTCGGTCTACTGCTCGGCGCCGCCTCGGTTTTCGGTGTGACCTTGATGATTCAGCAGGACACCAAACCGCCGCTGTCACCCGGTGACCCGGCGTCATCGGTGCTCAACCGCGTCGAGTACGGCAACCGCGGCTAGCCTGAGCACGATCGCCGCGCCCACGGCTGTGGGGGACACCACCAACGCGACGCCGCTGTCGCGTCGCTGGCTGGCCGGCATCTTCGCGGCCTCACTCGTCCTGTGCCTGGCATCCTCGCCGGGATTGATCGCCCCGGACACCAAACTCGACCTAACCGCCAACCCGCTGCGCTTCCTGGCCCGCGCGGCGAACCTGTGGAACAGCGACCTGCCGTTCGGCCAGGCCCAGAATCAGGCCTACGGCTACCTCTTCCCGCACGGCGCGTTCTTTCTGGTGGGCCACGCCCTCGGCGTTCAGGGCTGGGTGACCCAGCGGCTGTGGTGGGCGATCCTGCTCACGGTCGGCTGCTGGGGTCTGATTCGGGTCGCCGAGACACTCGGCATCGGCACCCGACCGTCGCGACTCGTCGGCGCGGTGGCCTTCGCCCTGTCGCCCCGGGTGCTGACCACGCTGGGGTCAATCTCCTCGGAGACGTGGCCGATGATGCTCGCGCCGTGGGTGCTGCTGCCGGTGATCCTTGCGTTGCGCGGATCACAAGCTTCCGACACCGCCCCACAGTCACTGAGGATGCTGGCCGGCCGGGCCGGGGTCGCCCTAGCCCTGATGGGTGCGGTCAACGCGGTGGCCAGCCTGGCCGCTTGTCTGCCGGCGATCATCTGGTGGGCCTGCCACCGGCCGAACCGGCCCTGGTGGCGGTTCACCGCGTGGTGGGCGCTGGCCTCGGCGCTGGCCGTGGCGTGGTGGGTGATCGCCCTGGTCCTGCTGGGCCGGATCAGCCCCCCGTTCCTGGATTTCATCGAGTCCTCGGGTGTCACCACCCAGTGGACATCACTGACTGAGGTGCTGCGCGGTACGTCGGCGTGGACACCGTTCGTGGCGCCCAACTCCACCGCAGCGTCATCGCTTGTCTCTCAACCGGTTGCGGTGTTGGCCACCATTCTGGTCGCCGCGGGCGGGTTGGCCGGACTGACACTGCCCACCATGCCGGCCCGCGGGCGACTGGTGACCATGCTGATGATCGGACTGGTGCTGATAACCATCGGCTACTCCGGCGGGTTGGGTTCCCCACTGGCGCATCAGGTTCAGATTTTCCTGGATGCGGCGGGGGCGCCGCTGCGCAATGTGCACAAGCTGGAGCCGGTGATCCGCATCCCGCTGGTTCTGGGAGTTGTCCACCTTCTGGGTCGAATCCCATTGCCCGGCAGCGTCTCCCGGCCGGTATGGGTGCGCGCCTTCGCTCACCCCGAGAACGACAGGCGGCTCACGGTGGGAATCGTCGTGTTATCCGCACTGACGGTGGCGACGTCGTTGGCCTGGACCGGCCGGCTCACTCCGCCGGGGGCCTTCCGCGCCATCCCGGACTACTGGCATCAGGCCGCAGACTGGCTCACCCACAATGACACCCAGGGACGGGTTCTGGTGGTGCCTGGCGCGCCGTTCGCCAATCAGGTCTGGGGTAACAGCCACGACGAGCCGCTGCAGGTTCTCGGCGAATTCCCCTGGGGGGTGAGGGATTCCATTCCACTGACACCACCGCAGACGATCCGGGCATTGGACTCCGTCCAGCGGCTGTTCGCCGCCGGGCGGCCTTCAGCGGGCCTGGCCGACACCCTGGCCCGGCAGGGCATCGCCTATGTGGTGGTGCGCAACGATCTCGACCCGGACACCTCGCGGTCGGCGCGGCCACTGCTGGTGCACCGCGCGGTCGACGGATCACCGGGACTGCAGAAGGTGGCCGAGTTCGGCGAACCCGTCGGGCCGGGAATCGTGGACGGTTTCATCAGCGACAGTGGCCTGCGGCCGCGTTTCCCGGCGGTCGAGATTTACCGGGTCGCGGGTGCCGAGAACCCTGGCGCGCCCTATCTCAGCCCGGCCAACGAGATGGTCCGCGTCGACGGCGGCCCGGAGTCGCTGCTGCGCATCGACGAACGCCGACGTCTGCTGGGTGGGTCCGCCCTGGGGCCGATGCTGCTGACCACCGACGCCCAGCGCGCGGGGTTGACGACACCGCAGGGGCGCGGGGTGATCGTGACCGACACCCCGGTCGACCGCGAGACCGATTACGGCCGTGTCGATGACCATTCGTCGGCCATCCGGGCGCCCGGCGACCGGCGCGATACCTTCAACCGGGTGCCCGACTATCCCGCGCCGGACGCCGCACCGACGTACGGGCAGTGGACCGGAGGCCGGCTGAGCGTCTCGAGTTCCGCCGGTGATGCCACCGCGTTACCC